>Ga0209961_1000219_pt1 | contig 20703 bp, 13 predicted proteins | sample SalPonA_B_H2O_MG_FD_185719 | JGI IMG/M metagenome (GOLD analysis project Ga0209961, IMG submission 185719) | Water microbial communities from South San Francisco under conditions of wetland restoration - Salt Pond MetaG R2A_B_H2O_MG (SPAdes)... | ecosystem: Environmental > Aquatic > Non-marine... | reverse complement strand
CCGTTTTCGCGCATGATACCCTCAATCTCCGGCAGGCTTGCTGGATCATCGATGGTTGAGGGTACGGTGTACTCCTGACCATCTGCGATCTGTCGCAGCAGCTTGCGAAGAATCTTGCCTGAACGGGTCTTTGGCAGACGCTTAACCACAGCCGTGCGCTTGTAACAGGCGATAGGGCCGATCTCTTTGCGGATATTGGCAACAAGCTCCGCCGCCAGATCTTCATCGGAGATATCGACACCGTCTTTGAGGATTACGAGCCCAACGGGCTCCTGACCTTTAAGCTGCTCGGCAATCCCGATGACAGCACACTCAGCGACTGCAGGGTGAGCAGCAACGATCTCCTCCATCTCACCCGTTGAGAGACGGTGACCCGCGACGTTTATAACATCATCTGTACGCCCCATAATAAAGACGTAGCCGTCCTCATCTTTATAGCCGCCATCTCCTGAGGTATAGAAGCCCTCCACATCACTCAGGTAGCCCGATTTGAAGCGCTCAAAGTCACCCCAAACAGTCGGCAAACAGCTTGGAGGCAAAGGCAACTTGATCGCAATGGACCCCTGCTGACCGGCTGGAAGCTCATTACCCGCCTCATCAACAATCTGCACATTGAAACCAGGACTCGGGAGTGTCGCAGAGCCCGGCTTAAGCGGCATCGGCTCAACACCCATGAGGTTGCCACAGATCGCCCAACCCGTCTCTGTCTGCCACCAATGGTCGATAACAGGTTTACCTGTCTTCCCTACTGTCCAGTCATAGGTAGGGGGATCAAGTCGCTCACCCGCCATAAAGATCATTTGCAGGCTTGAGAGGTCGTACTTACCAATCTCAAGCGCTTCAGGATCCTCTTTCTTGATCGCACGGAAGGCAGTAGGCGCGGCAAATAGAATCTTCGCTTTGTACTCTTCACAAACGCGCCAGAAGGCCCCTGCATCGGGTGTGCGTACCGGCTTGCCCTCATACACGATGGTGCTGCAACCCGCCAGAAGGGGGCCGTATACGATGTATGAGTGACCCACAACCCAACCCACATCGGAAGCTGCCCAGTAGACATCACCCGCTTTGACGTTGTAGATCGCCTTCATGGAGTAGTTAAGCGCTGTTGCATGACCACCGTTGTCGCGCACAACTCCTTTAGGCTTACCGGTGGTGCCTGAGGTGTAGAGAATATAGAGTGGGTCAGTACCTTTCACGGCAACTGGAGCCACCGATTCGGCTGTCGCCATCTCAGCAGCCCAGTCACAATCGCCAGCATTACTCAGTTCAGCCGTAACCTGCTCTCGTTGGAATACAATCACTGCGTCAGGCTTATGAGTAGCGAGGTTAATCCCCTCATCCACCATTGGCTTATAGGGAAGAACTTTGGCAACCTCGACACCGCAAGATGCCGTTACGATAACTTTCGGCGCTGCATCGTCGATACGCACGGCGAGCTCATGCGGCGCAAATCCGCCGAACACCACAGAGTGGATAGCACCGAGGCGAGCCGTGGCTAGCATGGCTACAATAGCCTCAGGAATCATCGGCATGTAGATAACGACACGATCGCCCTTCTCTACACCCTTGCTGCGAAGTACGCCAGCAAAACGGGCAACCTGATCTTGCAGCTCGGCGTAGGTGACTGTGCGTTTAGTTGAGGTTACTGGTGAGTCATACAACATTGCTGCTTGATCACCGCGCCCCTGTTCAACGTGGTAATCAACCGCCATATAACAGGTGTTCATCTCACCATCGGCAAACCAACGGTCAATACCGTTCTCATCTTTAGATAGGATAGTCTGCGGCTGTTTGAACCATGGCAGATCCGCTGCCTTTTCAGCCCAAAACTTCTCAGGCTGTTGAATCGATGCTTGGTATTCGCTTTGGTATGACATAGGTGTCGATCCCTTCCGATCTAGGTATAAGTCTGTCATCGGGACATCAACTAGCTTAATTGTTGACACTTTCCGATAAATCTACGCCTCACCATATATAAAGGTGAGGCGCAAACCGATACGACTTAAGGCGAAAAGGATTTTTACACCTTATAAAACAATATCTTAATGATACTATCCAAAAGTATAAGAGTTATTCACTATCACCACGATTGTCGACAATCATGCCTAAAACACCTGATTTGCGGCTACATATCTGCGGATTGAACAGGGATCGCCCGCTTTGACGAGGTGAGTTTGTTGCGCGCACGCAGCTCCTGATCACTGAGCCCCTCACCCTTGTCACTGCAGGCGTTCTCGAAATAACAGAGCTTTGGCTGGTGCTCACGCGCCTCGTGCTCATCTAATTGGACATAGGCGGCTATGATCAGCAGATCCCCCTTGGAGGCGCGGTGCGCTGCAGCACCGTTAACAGAGATCACACCACTGCCGCGCTCCGCGCTGATTGCATAGGTAGTAAAGCGCTCACCGTTGTCGATATTGTAGATGTGGATCATCTCATACTCGTTGATGCCTGATGCGTCCAGAAGATCCTGATCGATGGCACAAGAGCCCTCGTAGTGCAGCTCAGCATGGGTTGCGGTTACGCGGTGTAATTTTGCCTTCAAAAATGTCTGGTACATCTAACCACTCCTCCTAATTTGGGCTGGACATTCTATAGTGGCACTTCCGATTACGCACTTGCACAAAAGTACGCTTTAAGATGAGTTAGATTCACAGATAGTTGAATAGCCCTCAGCCCATTGAACCGCGCTTTGGTTTACTATACGTGGCTCGAATTTTACCGATAAGTTTGCCGACCATTTCATAGCGGAGTACTGCGTGCGCAACTACAGCGAAACTTTTGATCGCCTCAAACAACTTCTTAACCAGCGAATCCTGATGCTCGATGGTGCCATGGGAACGATGATCCAGGCTTACAAGCTGGAAGAGGCAGATTACCGAGGTGAGCGCTTCGCTGACTGGCAGTGTGACGTGAAGGGTAACAATGACCTGCTAGTACTGACTCAGCCAGAGATTATCGAAGCGATACATCTTGAGTACCTCAAGGCGGGCGCTGACATTCTAGAAACCAACTCGTTTAACGCCACATCGATTGCGATGGCTGATTACGAGATGGAGTCCCTGACCCATGAGATCAATCTAGAAGCCGCGCGAATTGCACGCCGCGCCTGTGACAAGATGACGGCAGAGACACCCGATCGCCCCCGCTTTGTCGCAGGTGTCTTGGGCCCAACGAACCGTACAGCCACTATTTCACCTGACGTCAACGACCCGGGCTTTCGCAACGTCACTTTTGACCAACTCGTAGAGTCTTACCTCGAGGCTATCGATGGCCTAGTAAAAGGTGGTGCCGATCTTCTGATGATCGAGACTATCTTTGACACACTAAATGCCAAAGCGGCCATCTTCGCGGTTGAGAAGTACTTTGATGACAACAACCTGCGTTTGCCGCTGATGATCTCTGGCACCATCACGGACGCTTCAGGTCGTACTCTCTCAGGCCAAACCACCGAGGCATTCTGGAACTCAGTACGCCATGCACGTCCGTTAACTATCGGACTTAACTGTGCACTGGGCCCTAAAGAGCTGCGTCAGTACGTGGAAGAGCTCTCGCGCATATCCGAAACCTATGTATCGGTTCACCCTAACGCTGGCCTGCCCAACGCCTTCGGTGAGTATGATGAGACCGCTGAAGAGATGCGCGATGAGATTGCAGAGTGGGTTGAATCTGGCTTTGTAAATGTTGTGGGCGGCTGTTGTGGCACCACCCCGGAGCACATACGCGTCATTCGCGAAGGAATTATCGAACACTCCCCTCGAGCAGTACCTGACACCTCGGTCGCATGCCGCCTCGCTGGCTTAGAGCCGTGCACGATTGGCGCTGACACCCTATTTGTTAACGTCGGTGAGCGCACCAACGTAACAGGTTCAGCCCGTTTTCGACGTCTGATTAAAGAGGGGGACTACGAAACCGCGCTGGAGGTTGCGCGCCAGCAGGTTGAGTCCGGTGCTCAGATCATCGACATCAACATGGATGAGGGGATGCTCGATGCCGAAGCTGCGATGATTCGCTTCCTCAACCTCATCGCCTCTGAGCCAGACATCTCACGTGTACCCATTATGCTTGACTCCTCTAAGTGGGAGATTCTCGAAGAGGGGCTTAAACGCATTCAAGGCAAGGGCATAGTTAACTCCATCAGCCTTAAAGAGGGTGAAGATAAGTTTATCGCGCAGGCACAACTACTGCGCCGTTACGGTGCCGCTGTCGTTGTAATGGCGTTTGATGAAACTGGCCAGGCGGACACCTACGAGCGCAAGATTGAGATCTGTGAGCGCTCTTACCGGGTACTCGTAGATAAGGTGGGCTACCCACCTGAAGATATTATTTTTGACCCCAATATCTTCGCCATCGCCACCGGTATCGAAGAGCACGACAACTACGCGGTCGACTTCATCCGTGCGACCGGCTGGATTAAAAAGAACCTGCCGCATGCAAAGGTCTCGGGTGGCGTATCCAACGTGTCGTTCTCATTTCGTGGCAATGACAAAGTGCGAGAAGCGATCCACTGCGTCTTCCTCTACCACGCCATCCGCGAAGGGATGGATATGGGTATCGTCAACGCTGGGCAGCTCGCGATCTACGATGATCTACCCGAAGAGCTGCGCGAACACGTTGAAGATATTGTCCTGAACCGCCGTCCAGATGGCACTGAACGCATGCTTGAGCTGGCGGAGAAATACCGCGGTGATGGCAGCGGCGAGACAGCCAAGCAGGATGCAGCTTGGCGTGAACTGCCGGTAAACCAGCGCCTCTCTCATGCACTCGTTAAGGGCATTGCAGACTACATTGATGAAGATGTTGAAGAGTGTCGCCACCTGTTTGATCGCCCTCTCCAAGTGATTGAGGGCCCTCTGATGGCCGGTATGGGCATCGTTGGTGATCTCTTCGGCGAAGGTAAGATGTTCCTGCCGCAGGTGGTTAAGTCAGCTCGCGTAATGAAAAAAGCCGTTGCCTACCTCATGCCGTTTATCGAGGCAGAGAAAGAGGGCAACGAGAGCAGCTCCGCCGGTAAAGTGATTATGGCTACGGTAAAAGGTGACGTTCACGATATCGGTAAGAACATCGTTGGCGTTGTACTCCAGTGTAACAACTTCGAAATCATTGACCTTGGAGTTATGGTGCCTGCAGAGACAATTCTGCGCACCGCGCGTGAAGAGAACGCTGACATTATCGGCCTATCGGGTCTGATCACCCCTTCTCTTGATGAGATGGTGCATGTTGCCAAAGAGATGCAGCGTCAGGGCTTTACCATTCCGCTGATGATCGGGGGGGCCACCACATCCAAAGCACACACCGCGGTAAAAATTGAGCCGGCCTACCAGAATAATCTGGTCGTGCACGTCACCAATGCGTCACGCTCTGTCGGCGTGGCCTCTGCGCTTCTCTCTAAAGAGCGGCATGGGGCGTTTGTTACCGAAACGCGCACTGAATATGAAGCCGTTCGCGAACGCCACAAGGCACGCCAGAACGAACAGCGTCGTGTGGCCATTGAGGCCGCTCGCGCCAACGCAGAACCGATCAACTGGAGCGGCTACCAAGCTCCTGTACCGAGTAAAACGGGTGTACAGGTATTTAACGATATCGACCTTAAGTCACTGCTCGACTACATCGACTGGACTCCATTCTTTCAGTCCTGGGAACTCGCTGGCCGCTTCCCTCGCATCCTAGATGATGAGGTCGTTGGTGAGCAGGCACGCAAACTCTACGCCGACGCCAAAGCGATGCTCAAAGACATTGTCGATAACAAGAAGTTACAGGCGCGCGCAGTCATAGCTCTGGTACCTGCAAACGCTGTTGGTGACGACATCGAACTCTACACCGATGAGTCACGCACAGAGGTACTTGCCACCCTCCACCACCTGCGCCAGCAGACGCAGAAGATCGAAGGCAAGTTTAACCACTGCCTCAGCGACTATATCGCCCCCAAAGAGACAGGTATTGCTGACTACTGCGGCGCTTTTGCAGTTACTGCAGGCATAGGCGTTGACGAGATGGTTGCTGAATTCGAGAAAGACCACGACGACTACAACTCAATCATGGTCAAAGCGCTCGCCGACCGTTTAGCCGAAGCTCTGGCTGAAAAGATGCACGCCGATGTCCGTCGCGAACACTGGGGCTACGCTGCCGATGAGGGTCTCGATAACGAAGCACTGATTCGCGAAGAGTACCAAGGCATTCGCCCTGCTCCCGGTTACCCTGCCTGTCCTGATCATACTGAGAAAGGTCTGCTCTGGGACCTGCTCGACGTTGAAAACAACATCGGCATGACACTCACCGAGAGCTACGCGATGCTGCCAACCGCGGCTGTTTCAGGCTGGTACTTCAGCCACCCTGAGGCGAAGTACTTTGGTGTCGCGAAGATCAGTGAAGATCAGGTCGAGGACTACGCCAAGCGCAAAGGCATGAGCATGAGCGAAACCGAACGCTGGCTAGCGCCTAACCTGGGCTACGAGCCTGAGTCACTCTAACGTTGCTTGGGAAGCGGCGAATCACCGTTACTACCCCGTCAAGACACGCTGCAAGCCCTCCATGGGCGCTCTGTATTTTACATCCATGTAAAATAAAGGTCTTGAAGGGGTAGTAACGGCACTTCACCGCAGCCGAACATCAGCACGTTCCAACGACTAAGAACACTGATTTGGTTGAAATCCAGGGCTCACAGCCGGCTTTACCCCCTCTCCACTCTCTTTTTGGATCGATGTAATTGCACTGCCATGAAGTTTCGCAAAGAAACGTCACCGCAGGATAGAACCGAAAATCATCAACGCTTCAGCTCCAGATACATCCACAACATTGGATATATATTCGGGATAAGAGCCTCCCTCATACCCACTTTCAACCGTTGTTTTGCATGGATGCAAAACAACGAGCGCCCACGGAAATGCCCATGGACGGGCTGTATGCCGCGTGACGCAGGAGCAAGCACGCGGCTGGCTCCCAGCGTGTTGAAAGTGGGTATGAGGGAGGCTCCTCTTCACGACCACTTTATTCAGTTCCCGCATAACCTTGTAAGAATTAGTCATATTCTCCATTGGATGGATTAGGCGCTCTACTTATATCCAAAGCCCTACCCCATCGGTATAATCTCGCGTGCGAAATTATCACCGCGGAAGCATGGAGATAAGCTTGAGGTCAAAAACCACTCGCTGAAGGCTCCCTTCCCGCCACCTTTTGGGGATCAGAATGGCCAAGAAACCAAGCAAAATCGTCTACACGCTGACAGACGAAGCACCAGCCCTCGCTACATCATCACTACTGCCTATCGTACGTAAATTCACTAAGAGCTCTAATATCGAAGTTGAATTGTGCGATATCTCATTGGCAGGACGTATTCTCTCGTCTTTCCCTGAATACCTGAATGACCAGCAGAAAGTAGAAGACGGTCTGGCTGCGCTTGGCGAGCTGACTGCCGACCCACAGGCAAACATTATTAAGTTGCCTAACATCTCCGCATCTGTACCGCAGCTCAAAGGCGCAATCAAAGAGCTTCAGGGCCAGGGCTACCATGTCCCTGATTTCCCAGATGAGCCACGCAACGACAAAGAAGCTGAGATCAAAGATCGCTACTCTAAAATTCTTGGATCTGCTGTTAACCCAGTACTGCGTCAAGGTAACTCTGACCGTCGTGCGCCAGCAGCTGTCAAAGCCTTTGCTCGTAAGCACCCGCACTCTATGGGGCCTTGGAGCAAAGCGTCGCGTACTCACGCTGACTACATGAACGGCGGTGACTTCTTCTCTAGCGAGCAGTCAGTCACTATGGAAGAAGCTAGCAAAGTTCGCATTGAGTTTATCTGCGGCGACGGCAACATCACTGTTCTGAAAGAGCTGGCCCTACAGAAAGGTGAAGTTCTGGACGGCATGTTCATGAGCGCTAAAGCGCTACGCAACTTCTTTGAAAAGACTCTGCAGGACTGCAAAGAGTCTGGCGTAATGTGGTCACTGCACGTTAAAGCGACCATGATGAAGGTCTCTCACCCAATCGTGTTTGGTCACGCGGTGACTGTCTTTTACAAAGAGGTGTGGGAGAAGTGGGGCGATAAGTTTAAAGAGCTGGGCGTCAACCCTAACAACGGTCTGAACTCGGTTTACGAAAAGATCGCTGAACTGCCAAACTCTGTTCGTGAAGAGATCGAGCACGACATCCACGAAGCTGCACGTCACCGTCCAGAGATGGCAATGGTTGACTCAGTTAAGGGTATTACTAACCTGCACATCCCTTCAGACGTCATCGTTGATGCCTCTATGCCGGCAATGATCCGCAACTCTGGTCACATGTGGGGTCCGGATGGCAAGCCAAAGGACACCAAAGCGGTAATGCCAGAATCAACTTACGCGCGTATCTACCAGGAGATGATCAACTTCTGTAAGACTCACGGTGCGTTCGACCCAACAACCATGGGTACTGTACCTAACGTTGGTCTGATGGCGATGAAAGCTGAAGAGTACGGCTCGCACGACAAGACCTTCGAGATGAGTGAAGATGGCATCATGCGTGTTGTTGCTGAAGATGGCACTGTACTCATGGGCCACAAGGTAGAGAAAGGCGATATCTGGCGTGCATGTCAGACTAAAGACGCTGCAATCCGCGACTGGGTTAAGCTGGCCGTGACACGTGCACGTCAGTCTGAAACGCCAGCAATCTTCTGGCTCGATGCAGAGCGTGCGCACGACCGTGAACTGCGTAAGAAGGTAGAGTTCTACTTGCAGGAGCATGACACTGAAGGCCTAGACCTGCGTATCATGTCTTACGTTCGCGCTATGCGTACTACTTGTGAGCGTCTGCGTCGCGGTATGGACACTATCTCTGTTACCGGTAACGTACTGCGTGACTACCTGACCGACCTCTTCCCAATCATGGAGCTTGGCACCTCTGCGAAGATGCTCTCTATCGTACCTATGCTTGCAGGCGGCGGTATGTACGAGACCGGTGCAGGCGGTTCAGCACCTAAGCACGTACAGCAGGTACAGGAGGAGAACCACCTGCGCTGGGACTCACTGGGTGAATTCCTTGCGATTGCTGTGTCTCTCGAAGAGACTGGTATCAAAGAGAACAATGCACGTGCAAAAGTTGTTGCAGCAGCACTTGATAAAGCGACAGGCACACTGCTCGACAAAGGTAAGTCGCCTTCACGTCGCACCGGTGAACTGGATAACCGCGGTAGCCACTTCTACCTGGCGATGTACTGGGCTCAAGAACTAGCAGCACAGACTGAAGATGCGGAACTGGCTAAAGAGTTCTCTGCTGTTGCAGAAGCACTGGTAAGCCAGGAAGAGGCTATCCTTTCTGAACTTGCTGCTGTACAGGGTGCACCTGCAGATCTACAGGGCTACTACCACGCTCCGCTAGATATCGTTGAGCAGGTAATGCGTCCTAGCGCTACTCTAAACGCAGTGATCGATGCATAATCACTAAAATAGCTGCACGAAAAACCGCGGTCCGCCGCGGTTTTTTTATTGTCTCGAACTCCATAAACCCTGCCCTTTTTGAGGAGTGATATAGCGATGAAAATCTGGGTCGATGCCGATGCCTGCCCTGTTCCGGTGAAAGAGATTCTATTTCGCGCAGCGGAACGGCAGAAGGTAGAGGTCACTTTAGTAGCCAACCAACGACTCAGCGTACCGCAGTCCGCCTATGTGCGCATGCTACAGGTTGAGAAGGGTTTTGACGTTGCCGACAACGAAATCGTTAAGCGAATTGAAGCAGGCGACCTATTGATTAGTTCAGATATTCCGCTGGCAAGCGAAGTTTTGGATAAGGGCGCTTACGTCATTACGCCCCGAGGCGAGCGCTACACTGAAGATAATATTAAAGCGCGACTCAACATCCGTGACTTTATGGAGACGCTTAGATCGAGTGGCATCCAGAGTGGTGGACAGCCGACCTACAGCCACACCGACCGCCAACAGTTCGCCAACCAACTTGATCGAATTTTAGCCAAGCGACCGAAGTAGCGCATTGACCAGAGTCTAGGAGCAGACAACACAAAGAGCTTCACGCTGCGCACTACAAAGCTGGACCCTACATCTCGGGCAGCTCGGTCTGGGTAATCTCTGATAGGCCAATAAGCACCCGTAAAAAGGCGTCAACTGACTCCATTGAAGCGGATTCCGACATCGTATGATAGCCGGTTGTTGGCACCTGAATGGTGGAGCCATCTACCAACCCATTAGAGCTTGCGATGATACGCCCCAACTCAGTACTACCAAGAGACTTAGGCTTCAGACCCTCAGCAATCAACTGCTGATTGGCACTCTCAACGTATTTGTCTTTGTAAACAAAAGTTATTCCCAGACGCTCGCAGAGTTGCTCCACCGCTTGGGTCGCCTCTGGGTTGAACGCGGCGTTAGCATCTTTCGTGCGCAGCACCAACTGCTGCTGGCCGGCAGTGTCTGCATCAGGAAACGGACTCGTATCGACGACAAACAGTCGGTTAGTTGAGCCACCGAAGCGACGGAACCATTCAAGTAAATAGCGCCAGCTCTTGCCAGCCTCCTCTTGCGCAGTAAAGAAAGCAGTTCCCTGAAAACCGAGCGTGAAAAGGTGAACCAGAGCCGCTGCCGATAACACGTTATCTAACTGGCCACTGAGTCGCCCATCTTCGAGTACCAGTTTATCCTTGAACGCAACAGGCGTGCCGGCCACTACTGACTCAAGACCTTCAATCTCAAAGATCAGGTTGTTGCGAAACTCACACTTGTTTGAGCTCTTGATCGCCCCCTGGCCACGATAAGCACCCGACCAGGGCTCATACGCGAAAACATTCTCTGAGTTGAAGCGCTCGCTGATCTTCTCCATCAACTCCTCAGATACCGAATTACCCAGAAGGTCGGTACGATTCCCAGCAACGAAAGCCGCATACTGGAACTCATTCGGGCCAGTGCAGATAAGACCATGCCGATCTATATGGGCGGAGAACATGAGCCCAAAAGGATCTGAACCCTGCGCAACCAGCAAACCCTCATACCAGGTCACCCGCGCGCCACGATCTTCCAGCTCACGCTGCAGTACCCGAAAAAATGAGTGCTCCGCCCCCACCACACTCGGCTGGCGAATCAGAGTCTTCAAAAGGTCTATAAAATCACTATTAAGCACGGAAAAAGTTCCACCCAAATGACAACAGCAAATATATAGCGTGATACAGACAAATCACCTAGAGAAAAATGATTTAGCGGGCGAATAATTCGGGGATCTACGAGCCTTCTCAGCAGCGAGGCTTGTTCTAAAAGGATCTTCCTCTTCAAAGCGGCTTTATCTCTGGAAAAAGGTGGTCTGGAGTACTTTTCTCAACCTTTGTTTTCCATGGATGGAAAACACAGAGCGCCCATGGATGGTTTAAAGCGTGTTGAGAAAAGTACTCCAGATCGCCTTTGCGCAGATACTAAAAAGCCCTGCAGTCCTAAGAGAGCAGGGCTTTTTGAGAGCTGACCTGTTAGCTGATCGCTTTTAGGATCTGATCGAGACGCTCCTTCGCATCACCGAACAGCATGCGCGTGTTGTCCTTGTAGAACAGAGGGTTATCAACACCCGCGTAACCTGTACCCATAGAGCGCTTCATAACGATAGTCTGCTTACCATTCCACGGCTCAAGTACTGGCATACCCGCAATTGGGCTGTCCGGCACTTCCTGAGCTGCAGGGTTCACAATATCGTTTGCACCGATAACGATAGAGACATCAACGTTAGGGAAATCCTCGTTAATCTCTTCCATCTCGTAGACGATATCGTAAGGCACCTTAGCTTCAGCCAGCAGTACGTTCATATGACCTGGCATACGACCCGCAACTGGGTGGATACCGAAACGTACGTTGATACCTTTATCACGCAGCTTCTTAGTGATCTCAAACACAGTGTGCTGTGCCTGAGCCACCGCCATACCGTAGCCTGGCAGAATCATCACCTCTTTAGCGTGCAGCAGCATATCCGCCGCTTCGTCAGACTCGACTGAACGGATATCCTCCGCATTACCAGCAGGGCCTGCAGGACCAGCCGCAGATTTCTTCTGACCGATGCCACCGAAGATAACGTTGAGGAACTTACGGTTCATCGCCTTACACATGATGTAAGAGAGGATGGCGCCGCTTGATCCCACGAGAGCACCCACAACGATCAGCAGATCATTACCAAGCATGAAGCCCATTGCCGCTGCAGCCCAGCCAGAGTAGCTGTTAAGCATTGATACAACGACTGGCATGTCAGCACCGCCGATTGCGGCAACCATGTGGATACCGAAGAGCAGCGCGACGATGGTCATGATGCTGAGCTCAAGCACACCACCAGTCGCCGCTGTATCCATGTATTGCAGCATGAAGTAGAACGCGATCACGCCCAATGCAATATTGAACAGATGACGCCCTGGCAGTTGCAGTGGCTTGCCGCCGACCTTACCGCTGAGCTTTAGATAGGCCATGATAGACCCTGAGAAGGTCATCGCACCGATCAGAATACCCAAGTAGGTCTCTACCGCGTGGATAGAGAGTGCAATACCGACAAGCGACGTATCGTGCTCAAGCGCGTTTGCCCAGCCCACGAATACTGCCGCCAAACCAACAAGGCTGTGGAGTACGGCAACCAACTCTGGCATCTGCGTCATCTCAACGCGCTTAGCCAAGATGTAACCGACGATACCACCAACAACGATACCGCCGACCAGCAGAACTTCGTTGTTTTCTACAAAGCCGATAATGGTTACAACAACCGCTATGGCCATCCCCAGCATACCGTAGAAGTTACCGCGACGCGCTGACTCTTGATGAGCCAAGCCGCCCAGAGCCATGATAAACAGGGCGCTGGCTGCGATGTAGGAAGCTGTAATTATTCCTGAATTCATCATAATTCTCCTGTGCTTCCCTTATTTACGGAACATGCGCAGCATGCGCTGAGTAACAGCGAAGCCACCGACAATGTTGATACTGGTGATAAACACCGCCAGTGCCGCAAGTGTAGAGACCACTAAACTGTCGCTGGATATCTGTATCAACGCACCGATTACGATGATGGAGCTGATCGCATTGGTTACCGACATCAGTGGTGTATGCAACGAGTGCGATACACCCCAGATAACCATGTAACCAATGAAACACGAGAGTACGAATACGGTTAGGTGACCTATAAATTCGGTTGGTGCTACAGCTCCCAGACCAAATAGAGCCGCACCCGCAACAACCAGTGGGATCAAGAAAGCGAGCGGATGGGCCGGCTTCTGCTCTTCAACCTCAAGCTGTGCTTTTGCCTTGAGACCAACGTCCTCTTTTGGCGCCAGCGAGATGCGTGGTGCTGGGGGTGGCCAAGTGATATTGCCCTGTTTCACTACGGTTGCACCGCGAATCACCTCATCCTCCATGTTGATATCGATCTCACCATTTTTCTCTGGGCAGAGTTCGGTCAACAGGTTGAGCATGTTGGTCGCGTAAAGCTGAGAAGACTGTGCTGCCAAACGGCTTGGCAAGTTGGTGTAACCGATAATGGTCACGCCGTGCTTTTTCACAACCTTGTTCGCTTCGGTGAGCTTACAGTTACCACCCGCTTCGGCGGCGAGGTCGACAATAACTGAGCCTGGCTTCATGTTGGCGACCATTCGCTCAGTGATGAGCTCAGGTGCCTCTTTGCCTGGTATCAGTGCTGTCGTAATGATGATATCCACTTCAGCCGCCTGAGCAGCAAACAGATCCATCTCCGCTTTGATGAACTCGGGGCTCATGGTTTTGGCGTAGCCACCAGAGCCACTGCCATCTTCATCATCGGGGAAGTCGAGCATCAGGAACTCAGCGTCCATCGACTCAACCTGCTCTTTTACTTCAGGACGCGTGTCGAACGCACGTACGATAGCACCCATACCTTTCGCTGCACCGATAGCAGCGAGGCCTGCCACACCGGCGCCAATAACCAAAACCTTTGCAGGTTGGATACGGCCCGCTGCAGTGATTTGACCCGTAAAGAAACGACCAAAATGCTGTGCAGCTTCAACCACCGCCCGGTAACCGGCGATGTTCGCCATGGACGAAAGCGCATCCATCTTCTGCGCGCGAGAAATACGGGGGACAGAGTCCATCGCAAGAGCGTTGATGCCGTGCTCGGCCATCTCCTGCAGCATTTCACCGTTCATAGCTGGGTAGAGGAAGCTGATGATCGTCTGATCTCTCTTCATCAGCTCAATACCGTTGAAGCCTAACTCTGGGTGCGCTTTGGGTGGACGTACTTTCAGAATAACATCTGAACTGCTCCACAACTCTTTGGGATCGCTAACGATCTCTACACCCGCTTTCTCATACTCTTCATCAGAGTAGCTCGCGTCGGCGCCAGCGCCGCTCTCAATTGCGAGAGTGAAGCCCAGTTTCTGCATTTTTACTGCAACATCTGGAGTGAGGGCGACTCGCTTTTCGCCCTCTTCGTTCTCTCTTGGTACACCGATTCTCATCGATCTTCCCTCTTCTCGTTTCACAGGCAAGCGTTAGGTTGCCGGCAGGAATGATTTGATCTTGTATAGGCTTAAGACTTTTGATGTTTTTATTACCAAACGACTAATAAGCTTATAACTATTTTTAATGAATCCGATTAATGTAACAGATGAAGTTTGGCTTTTCACCCGATCAATTAGTGAACGAGGTGAAAAAATGTGAAGCCTGTATGAGCTATTTTTGAGTTTGTAGGGCCAGTCGCTAGTTCGACCTAGCTCGTACGGTAAGGACGCCGCCGGCGAAGATTAGCACCATACCCAGGATTGTCAGCGTTGAGAGTGACTCATCCCAGATAAACCAACCCAGCAAAGTTGCGATCAGCACCGAGCTGTAGGTGAACGGCCCAAGATAACCCGCTGGTGCATTGTGGTAGGCGCGGGTCATGGAGAGTTGTGCCAGGGTAGAGAGCGCACCTATGGCTGCAACACCCGCCCACTGCCAGTAGCTTAGTGGAGCCCAACTAGTTAGTGCAAAAGGTGCACTAATGAGTGTTCCAAATAGAGCAAAATAGAAGACGATTCGGCGAGAGGGCTCTGTCTCCTTCATCATGCGGATATAGATCTTCGCGAGAGCACTCAATACTGCTCCAACTAGGCCTACCAAAACCGCAAGCTGCAGGCTAGCGTTGCTCGGCTGCAGTATCAAGGCTACGCCGATAAAACCGATCGGCAAACTCCACCGCAATATTGGATGAATTTTCTCGCGTAGCAGCCAGAGACCTAAAATAGGCATAAACAGCGGTCCGGTCTGCTTCAACATTGCCGCCGTGCCAAGCGGCAAATGTGTCCAGCCATAATAGAGACAGGCCATTGCTGACACACCAACCGAGGCACGCATAAAGTGCAAATGCAGGCGGCTGGTACGCAGGCTTATGCCACCCTGCCAACGCACCAACGCTAGCATATAGAACAGGCCGATACTGTTACGCAGGAAGACGATCTGCGCGACGCCCACATCAGCACCGAGCTCCCTAATCAGGATGCCCGTAACTACCAGCACCGTTTCGGCAAATATTACCAGCGAGACGCCCAGCAGCGGGCGCTCGACTCGTATGTCGCTCAACAGAGTCAGACCTTAAAGCGGCTAAACTCCGCCGGCAGAGCCTCTGCCGCTTTGGCATGCGTAACGATCGCCGTTCGGGCTTTGCTGTTATCAGCGAGATAGGTCTGTGCGACGCGCGCTAAATCTTCAAGTTTCACCTGCAGAATTGCGCGACGAAACTCTTTGCGCTGCTCTGGAGTACGACCAAAGATTGCATTCAGGTAAGTCGCTTTCGCTTCACCCGCTGGAGAGCCTGGCTTATCGATTGAACTTACGACACCCAGTATCGCCTCTTCAAGCTGCGCTGCGTCAGCACCGCCATCAATAAGCCAACTTATCGACCTATCGAAGTCGTCTAAGGTCTCAAGAGTGCGAGGATCGCGGTAGGAGTAGAAGCGGAAGATCGCGTCACCAGAGTCCTGGCTTGCACCACCACCATAGGCGCCCCCCTTTTCGCGCACAGCGCCGTGCAGGTAGCCATTGCGCAGAAGCTCACCAAGAACCGTCAATGGCGCCGCATCTGCATGCCCAACAGGAACAGTGGGGTAGACTCGGGCACAGAAACTAACCTGGGTATTTGCCACCCAAACCTGAGACTGCTCCGACGTATAAATCTGACCAGTAAAACCTGTCAAATCTGTGCCATTTACCAGACGAGTGATCTCATTTGTAAGCGCTTGTTGGTAAACCGCTTTGTGCTCATCCTCGCCCACTATGAGTGCCTGCCGCGGCATCTGCATAACCTTTGCGTGGATCGCCCGCAACTCAGCCGCAAATGACTCTACCCCAGTATCTTCGGCGATCTGGGCCTTGAGATCCCGCATCCGAGCAATCGCAGTCAGCCCACGAGAGTGGTTGGATAGGGAGGCTCCTGCCGCTAACCCTGCGCTTGCTGCTTGCATTGCCAGCATATGACCCTGGCCAGAGACGCTCTGCTCTTTACGCGAGAGTGACTGCGAGATCAGCTCACGCATACGACCAAACTCATCAAAGCGCGGCGTCTCAAGCATATCAACCATCAAGGCAGAGAGCCCCGCCTGGTTGGGCGCCAAAGCTTTGCCTGAGACAACCAAGAGGCTCTTGAGATGCGCAGCGTCATCTACCCTCCCTCGAGCGCTCATATAGGCACTTACCCCACCAGTAATAGCGCTCTCCAACGCCTGATGCTCTTTGTAACTGCGTCCACCAGAGCCAAGATCTGATAAGCACTGAGTGTAAATCGGCAAGAGGAACTGCTCGCGCTCAGTTAGATCTGGCAAGTCGATAACAATTTGTTGATAAACCAAACCATTGGTTCCCGCTTCATACCAGTGTAGCTCAGGGCTCTCACTGAGCAGCTCTCCCTCGGGGAAGCTGATATTCTGCGTCACGTCGGCAAGCGTCACTTGAGGCAAGAGATCTGGATCATCCTGCTGCGACTGGCGCGCCTCTAGCGCTTCAGCTTGAGCGATCAGTTCGCGCTTCGCCGCGTCATCTAGAGACTCTTTGATAGCGGCCAACCGCTGCGCTTCAGCCTGCTCCTTGCGCTCTGACATATTACTATCCGGACGCAGCGTCAAACGCACTCGGTGAGGGTTATCTAGCAGCCATTCACGTATCAATGCCGGGATGTAATCTGGGTTTTGGATATCTTGGCGCATCTGCTCTAGCACGGCGTCGATATTGAGGCTGGCAATGGCATCTCCGCGATGGATAGCGTTTGAGAGAGAGGCAAGAATCAGCGACATGCCGAAGGGGTAATGATCACCAGTAATCTCGCGCTGTTGCAGTTCAAGCTGATGCAACTGCGCAGCGACCATCGCCTGATCAACCCCCTCGTCTACCACTTGTTGTAGCGTATCAAGCACCAGCGTCTCAAAAGCCTCAGCCTGCTGCGGATCGCTACCCTCAATACCGCACATGAAGCTCATTTCACGGTTGGAGTCTTCAATACCACAGAGCGGTGAGGGTGCTGCACCTAGATCCGTTGACTCAAGCGCCGCCCGCAGTGGCGAGCTTGAGTTATCCAGCAGCACGCGTGACAGCAGTTGAGCTTTGAGCTCAGCCTCAAGGTCTATTGAGCGCGGTAACAACCAGCCAAGCACGTGGTGTGTCTTACCCTCGAGCTCATCTTCATCTAGGGGATAAGCCTCCTCTACCCTAATAGGCGCGAAATAACGCTGCTCATCCGGCACGCTGAGCTCTATATCAGAGCGTTCAAAACGTGCCAGCGCCTGCGCGTCGAAGCGTGACTGCAGTTCGGTAACGGGCTGATTACCAAAGGTCATGAAGATGGCATTTGAGGGGTGGTAGTGGGTGCGATGAAACTCAACCAACTGCTCGTAAGTGAGCTCAGGAATCTGCATCGGTTCACCACCAGAGTTGTGGTGATAAGTCGTTGTGGGGAAGAGGTATTTCGTGAGCGTCTGCCACAGAACCGAGGTGGTTGAGCTCATAGCACCTTTCATCTCGTTGTAGACAACACCCTTGTACACGAGCGGCGAGTCAACATTACCGCTCTCTTCAAACTCTAGCCGATGCCCCTCTTGAGCGAAATCGAGCGCATCCAAGCGCGGGAAAAATACCGCATCAAGGTAGACATCCAACAGGTTATAGAAGTCTTTCTCGTTCTGACTCGCAAATGGATAGGCGGTCCAGTCACTACTAGTGAAGGCGTTCATAAAGGTATTCAGCGAGCGCCGTGTCATCATAAAGAAGGGATCGCGAACGGGATAGCGCTCACTCCCACATAGCGCGGTGTGCTCCAAAATGTGTGCCACACCGGTTGAGTCCTCGGGCATCGTACGCAGCGCTACCAGAAAAACATTCTCATCATAATCACTGCTGATATGGAAATGCTTTGCACCTGTGGCTCGATGCTCATATTCGGACACTTCTATATCAAGTGAGGCGATCTTCTGAGAGCGCAGGTGTTCAAAACTGGAGTGCACGGGCGTGGCAGACATTAATAGCTACATCCTTTTATTAGATCTCTGATAGTTGCCCGACATTGTAGCCAGAACAGCGTTTGGTTACACCGAGCAATGATGAAATTACGCGCTTTTCGGGGCAAAGGATCCCTGTTTTCTTTCAGCTGAGTGTCAGGCTCGCAGGCAAGTATCGATTTAACTTGAAATTCCGCCCGAAACACCCAAGATAAGGGGTAGGAAAAGGCGTCACCGCTGGCGTAAGCGTTAAGCGTCAGTTATAAACGCCACTTCGAGAGCTTCAATACAATTAAATCAGAGGTAAGTATGGCAACCTACAATCACGTGACACCTGCTGCTACTCAGGCATCTGCACGCGATACCAACAAGATGATTCGCAACACCTACACGTTGTTGGCGATGACTATGGTGTTCAGCACCCTGATGGCAGGCGTATCAATGGCGATCAACCCGCCATTCATGGTCTACCTTGGCAGCGTAATCGTTAGTTTTATTATGCTATTCGTGATCAATAAGAAGCAGAACACCGCTGCTGCACTTCCACTGACCTTTGCCTTCACCGGCCTGATGGGCTTCGGAATCGGTCCTATCATTAACCACTACCTCGCTGTGCCTAACGGCGGTCAGGTAGTGATGACCGCGCTGGGCATGACCGCTTTCACCTTCTTCGGCCTAACAGCTTATGTAATGAGTAGCCGCAAGGACTTTAGTTTCATGGGTGGCTTCTTGGCTGCAGGCTCAATGGTACTGTTGGTAGCGATGTTGGCGCTCTTCGTGTTGCCAATGTTTGGTGTAAACATCTCTGGCCTACAGCTGGCATTCTCAGCTGCGGTGGTAGTTTTGATGGTGGGCTTCCTGCTGTACGACACAAGCCAGATTATCAATGGCAACTACACCAACTACATCATGGCAACCGTCGGTCTATACCTGAGTATCTACAACCTGTTCGTGCACCTTCTAAGCTTGGTGGGTGCGTTCAACGACGACTAGACTCAGCTTGCTAATGTGATCCCCGCCTAGTGCGGGGATTTTTTTTACCTCAACGTTGCTGATAAACTCCGGTCATGAAATTTACTCTCCTAATACAGTCTGCTCCAATCGATTCGCAAAGCAGCGCGACCGCTTTGCGCTTTGCGCGCGCCCTGCTAGCCAAAGGGCATGAGATAGAGCGCATATTCTTCTACCGCTCGGGCGTGCAGAGTGCCAACAGGTTGGCCTTAGCCCCTCAGGATGAGACGAACCTACCCTTAGAGTGGCAGAGTTTTATTAGTGAAAATCAGCTAGATGCGGTTGTCTGTATCGCGGCGGCGATTCGCCGAGGTATTGTGAATGCGGCGGAGACAGCTCGCTATGGAGTTGAGGGTGATAATCTCATTGAGGCAGCGGAACTCTCAGGACTGGGGCAGCTAGTGGCGGCTTGTGCAGCCTCCGATAGAGTCGTAACTTTTGGAGGTGGAGCTTGAAACACTTCCTCATTATCGCACGACAGGCACCTTACGGCAGCGCCGCAGCGCGCGAAGCCCTCGAATTGGCACTCGCCTGCGCACTCTTCGACCAGCCAGTCTCACTACTGCTGCTCGATGACGCCTGTTTCCAACTGCTCCCTGAGCACAAACCTGCAGCGATCCAACAGAAAAATCTGGCGGCGATGCAGCAGTCGTTGCCACTCTATGATGTCGAAAAGATCTACATCTGCGAAAAAAGCATGCACCAGCGAGGGCTGCAACCCGAGTTACTCTCATTAGAGGTTGTACCCCTAGATGCAGCAGGTATGAAAAAACTTATACGCGAGCACGAGGTTGTGATTAATGTCTGACACCACGCTTCATATACTCAATCGCGGGCCCAACCAAGCCGAACTTCTCAATCACTGTTTGGATTCGTACAGCGATGGGGACGCCCTGCTCTTTATCGAGGACGGCATCTACTGGGCAGCCGAGCACTACGCTGAGCAACTTAGTCAATTTCACTGCTTCGCTCTCAAACCTGACCTAGAGGCCAGGGGGGTATCAGCGAGTGGTATACAGACAGTGGATGATGCTGGCTTTGTTGATCTGTGCATCAATCACAGCCGATCTGTGAGCTGGACCTAATGGCGAGTTTAGAGGTAGCTGGCAGAACCATCGCGCTAGACCCAGAGGGCTATCTGGCAAACTTGGACGACTGGGAGCCTTGCGTCGCTATCGCCCTAGCGCTGGATGAGCAGGTCGAGCTTACTGAGGCCCACTGGGAACTCATTGAACAGGTTCGCAACTTCTACAAAGAGTTTGATCACTCT
>Ga0209961_1000216_pt1 | contig 20812 bp, 32 predicted proteins | sample SalPonA_B_H2O_MG_FD_185719 | JGI IMG/M metagenome (GOLD analysis project Ga0209961, IMG submission 185719) | Water microbial communities from South San Francisco under conditions of wetland restoration - Salt Pond MetaG R2A_B_H2O_MG (SPAdes)... | ecosystem: Environmental > Aquatic > Non-marine... | reverse complement strand
CGTACTCTACGTGTGAAGTAGCGATGGTAATACCGCGCTCACGCTCTTCAGGAGCGTTATCGATACCGTCAAACGCTACCGCAGTACCGCCATAAACTTCTGCACAAACGCGTGTCAATGCAGCAGTTAGCGTAGTTTTACCGTGGTCAACGTGACCGATGGTGCCCACGTTGACGTGGGGTTTAGTCCGTTCAAATTTTTCTTTAGCCACCGCTAATTCCTCAAGCTTTTTAATTCAAAAAAAGTAGGCGATAAACCGCCTCCCTATAGGGCGCGAAATCATAGCTTCCTTTTTATAGGAGTCAAGTGATTGAGGGGTAATTTGCTGATTTTTTGATCAAAAGGTGGTGTTAGTAGGGTGATTTAGCTATAAAGACAAAGTTTTTCTGAACAAAATTCGATCAGCTATTCCCTCGCATGGCTTTGAAATGTATAATGCCGCGCACTTTTTTACCCCCTTGGATTCGAGTGATACCATGACTGACTTAACAAAATACAGAAACATCGGCATTTTCGCTCACGTTGACGCCGGCAAAACCACGACGACTGAGCGTATCCTGAAACTTACCGGCAAAATTCACAAAACCGGTGAAGTACACGACGGCGCAGCGACTACTGACTTTATGGAGCAGGAGCAAGAGCGTGGCATTACTATCCAGTCGGCAGCGACTACCTGTTTCTGGAAAGATCACCGCTTTAACATCATCGATACTCCCGGACACGTTGACTTCACTGTTGAAGTTTATCGTTCGTTGAAAGTACTTGATGGCGGCGTAGGTGTGTTCTGTGGTTCTGGCGGTGTTGAGCCTCAGTCAGAAACTAACTGGCGCTACGCGAACGAGTCAGAAGTTGCTCGTATTATTTTCGTTAATAAACTCGACCGTATCGGTGCGGATTTCTTCCGTGTTGTTGGTCAGGTTGAGAAGGTATTGGGTGCTAACCCCTTGGTTATGACGCTTCCCATTGGCCGCGAAGACGAATTTACTGGCGTTGTTGATGTATTAACCAAAAAAGCATACATCTGGGACAATTCTGGTCTTCCAGAGAACTACGAAGTGGTTGATTGCCCTGAAGACATGCAAGAGTTGTTGGAAGAGTACCATGAGAAGTTGATTGAGACTGCTGTTGAGCAGGACGATGATCTGATGATGGCTTACATGGATGGTGAAATGCCTTCTGAGGAAGACATCAAGCGTTGTATCCGTAAGGGTACTATCAATTTGGACTTCTTCCCTACTTTCTGTGGTTCTGCGTTCAAAAACAAAGGTGTTCAGTTGGTATTGGACGGCGTAGTTGATTACTTGCCTTCTCCCGTTGAAGTTGAGCCTGAGCCTCTTACTGACGAAGAAGGTAATGAGACAGGTGAGGTTGCTACCGTTTCTGTTGATGAGCCTTTCCGTGCGTTGGCGTTCAAGATTATGGATGACCGCTTCGGTGCCTTGACCTTCGTGCGTGTTTACTCTGGTAAGTTGAACAAGGGTGATACCATCCTTAACAGTGCTACTGGCAAAACTGAGCGTATCGGTCGCATGGTAGAAATGCACGCTAATGACCGTAATGAATTGAGCTCAGCTCAAGCGGGCGACATTATCGCTATCGTGGGCATGAAGAACGTTCAAACGGGTCATACTCTTTGCGATCAAAACAAGCCATGTACACTTGAGGCTATGGTGTTCCCTGATCCTGTTATTTCTATCGCTGTTTCGCCTAAAGACAAAGGTGGTTCAGAGAAAATGGGTATCGCTATCGGTAAGATGGTTGCTGAGGATCCTTCTTTCCGCGTTGAAACTGACGAAGATTCAGGTGAGACCATCCTAAAAGGTATGGGTGAATTGCACCTTGATATTAAAGTCGATATTTTGAAGCGTACTTATGGTGTTGATTTGGAAGTTGGTAAGCCGCAGGTTGCATACCGTGAAACCATCACTACGCCTATTGAAGACAGCTATACTCACAAGAAGCAGTCAGGTGGTTCTGGTCAGTATGGTAAGATCGATTACCGTATTCGTCCTGGTGAAGCTAACACTGGCTTCCAGTTCACTTCATCGGTTGTGGGCGGTAACGTTCCTAAGGAATTCTTCCCAGCCATTGAGAAAGGTTTTGCTGGCATGATGGATGAAGGTCCATTGGCGGGCTACCCACTGGTTGACGTAGAAATTGAACTTTACGACGGTGGCTATCACGCGGTTGACTCATCAGCGGTTGCGTTCGAAATTGCAGCGCGCGGTGCGTTCCGTCAGTCAATGCCAAAAGCTAATCCGCAAATTCTTGAGCCCGTTATGAAAGTTGACGTGTTTACTCCAGAAGATCACGTGGGTGATGTTATCGGTGACTTGAACCGTCGTCGCGGCATGATTAAGGATCAAGAACCTGGTGTGACCGGTGTTCGCGTTAAGGCAGATGTGCCTCTTTCAGAAATGTTTGGTTACATCGGCCACTTGCGTACTATGACTTCTGGTCGTGGTCAGTTCTCAATGGAGTTCAGCCACTACAACCAGTGTCCAAACAATGTTGCTGAAGAAGTTATTGCAGCGGCTAAGGCGCGTAAAGCGGCTAAAGCTAAGTAATTTTTTAAGTTACGAACGAAGGGCGCCCTTGGGCGCCCTTTTTTTATGCCCATGGACGGGCGGTATGGCGCGGTTGCCAGGGAAGGCTTTTAGCGCCGATGCCCATGGACGGGCGGTATGGCGCGGTTGCCAGGGAAGGCTTTTAGCGCCGATGCCCATGTATGGGCGGTATGGCGCGGTTGCCAGGGAGGGCTTTTAGCGCCGATGGCTATGAGTGGGCTGAAGGGCGAAAAGTGCATTAAAGTGAGTGTTGGAGGTGCGGTGCAAGGTGTCTGAAAAAAGCCAATAGTGTAGAAATGACAAAAAGGCGGTTGGGTTAGTCTAAATCCGTATAAAAAATACCAAATTAACCCTTTCCTAAATTAGAGATTCATTATATGTTTATTCCATGAGGTTATACCTTAATTACAATAACTAACATTGTGAGGGAATCGTATGGAAGATAGGCCTGCAATTATTTCTTGGAAGGCGGCCGGCATTGCGCTGGGGCTGCTATTAGTATTCGCAACATGGTTTAAAAGCCCGTTGGGTGTTTCGACGCAGTTTGTTGTTACGGACGCTATTGTTGTTCACAAAGTGGCGCCTGAGGCTGCCGAAGCGAACAAGTACATGGCAAAGTATGGCGAAAAAGAAGACTGGGGTGTTGGTTACGGCTGGATGCTAGTTATCGGTATGTTTGTTGGTGGCTTTGTCACTTCAAGGTTATTAGGTGAGAAGCAGCCCGAGTCAGATAAGGGTTCTATGCCTCCGATGTGGGAGCGTGTTTTTGGTGCTTCGCGAGGCAAGCGCTTTGCTGCAGCTTTTGCGGGCGGTGCGTTGTTGCTCTTCGGTGCGCGCATGGCGGGCGGGTGTACTAGTGGCCATATGATCAGTGGTATTTCGCAGCTTGCTATCAGTTCGTTTATTTTTGGTATTTGTACATTTGGTGCGGCAATTTTAATGGCGCATTTCTTGTACCGTAAGAGAGGTTAGTATCATGACAATGACCGTTGGTTTTCTGATTGGCTGCGCCTTTGGTGCGATTTTGTTTATGGGTGGTGCTACTAGCTATCGTCGTATTCTGGGTACTCTGCTGCTTAAAGACATGTGGATTATCAAGTTGATGTGTACTGCCATTGGTGTGGGTACCTTGGGTATCTACTTGTTGGACCTTGGTGGTTTGGCAAACTTGAGTATTAAGCCGGCTTATGTAGGTGGTGTTGCTTTGGGTGGCATTATCTTCGGTATTGGTTGGGCGACTTCGGGTTATTGCCCTGGTACCTGTGTAGTGGGGGCGTCGGAAGGTAAGTTGGATGCCATCTTTACGGTAGTGGGTGGGCTAGTAGGCGCGTTGGTCTTCTCTTTCGCTTTCCCCTTTATCGAAGAGGTTGTATTAAAGCCGCTTGATTTTGGAAAGATATCGTTGGCTACCGAGTTAGGTATTAGTGGTATATGGATTGCCATCCCCATGAGTGCTGCGCTGATTGCATTGGCCTTCTTTATCCTAAAGGATCGTTACGAATAGACTTTGCACAACGTGTGTTTAGGTCGAAAGGGTGCTAGCAATAGCGCCCTTTTTTGTTATTGAGGCCGCATAAAATAAATGTTGAGAAGGTGCTTGTTTTTCGTGATGTGAATCTATAGAATACGCTCTCTTTTTTTGGGGTCAGTTCCACGCGAATTGACATGCCGCTGCAGAGTATTATCGTAAGCGGTTTTTGAGTTGGATGTCCGCCCTGTATGAGTAGGCGCAATAATTTGCGTGCCGCTTGACAGGGCGTTCGTGTACATATAGAATTCCGCTTCCTTTTTCGGGGTGCCTCTTCACGAGTGCATTCGTTCTTTGCAAGTTGGCGAATTGTATTGTGCGTGGCATCCCATTATTTAACCGTTTTGGAGTTTGGTTTAGATGCAAAATCAACGCATTCGGATTCGCCTGAAAGCCTTCGATCACAAGCTGATTGATGTTTCTACTCAGGAAATCGTCGATACGGCTAAGCGCACTGGCGCACAGGTTCGAGGTCCAATCCCTCTTCCTACCCGTAAAGAAAAATTCACAGTATTGATCTCTCCGCACGTCAACAAAGACGCGCGCGATCAGTATGAAATCCGCACACACAAGCGCTTGCTAGACATCGTTGAGCCTACAGAAAAAACTGTAGACGCATTGATGAAGTTAGACCTGGCAGCGGGTGTAGAAGTCCAGATTAGTCTGGGTTAATCATGCCGAACCCCTGTGGGGGTAGGTGTAACGCTCTGGAATGGGCGGCCATAGCGGGTAAAAGCCCCGTACACATGAGGTGAAATATGACAATAGGTTTAGTCGGTCGCAAAAGCGGCATGACACGTATCTTTACAGAGGAAGGCGTTTCAGTACCGGTAACTGTACTTGAGGTGTCTCCTAACCGCATTACCCAGGTTAAGACTGGCGATGTTGATGGTTATTCTGCTGTGCAGGTAACCGCGGGTGAGCGCAAAGCGTCACGCGTAAGCAAAGCCGAAGCTGGTCACTTTGCCAAGGCAGGTGTTGAAGCTGGTCGTGGTCTCTGGGAATTCCGTGTTGATTCAGTTGAAGAATACCAAGTTGGCGGTGAGCTAAACGTTGGTTTGTTTGAAGCGGGTCAGAAAGTTGATGTTACTGGTCAGTCTAAAGGTAAAGGCTTCCAGGGTGGTATCAAGCGCTGGAACTTCAGTGGCTTAGATAATACTCACGGTAACTCGCTGTCTCACCGTTCAAACGGTTCAATCGGTCAGTGTCAGACTCCCGGTCGCGTTTTCAAAGGTAAGAAAATGTCAGGCCATATGGGTGCTGAGCAGGTGACTGTGCAGACATTGGAAGTGGTTCGCGTTGATGCTGAGCGCAACTTGCTGTTGATCAAAGGTGCCGTACCTGGTGCCCCAGGTGGTGACGTGATTGTTCGTCCCGCTGTGAAAGTATCTTAAGGGGATTAGGCAATGGAATTGAATATTGCAAAGCCCGGTAACGCAGCTTCAGGTGCCCTTCAGGTTTCTGATGCAACGTTTGCTCGTGAATTTAATGAAGATTTGGTGCATCAAGCTGTTGTTGCACAAATGGCTGCAGCTCGTCAGGGTACTCGTGCTCAAAAGACTCGCTCAGAAGTCAGCGGTGGCGGTAAAAAGCCATGGCGTCAAAAGGGTAGTGGTCGCGCACGTGCCGGTACTATCCGTAGCCCTATCTGGCGTACAGGTGGTGTGACTTTTGCTGCTAAGCCGCAAGATCACAGCAAAAAACTTAACAAGAAAATGTACCGCGCTGCGATGCAATCAATCTTGTCTGAGTTGGTTCGCCAAGAGCGTTTAGTGGTAGTTGAAGACTTTGTTGTTGATGGCCCAAAAACTAAAGGTTTGGTGTCAAAGTTGGCTGAATTCGGTGTGAGCGACGTTTTGATCGTAACCGGTGAAGTTGATATGAACTTGTTCTTGTCATCACGTAACTTGCACAAAGTTGATGTTCGCGATGTTGAAGCAGTTGATCCAGTAAGTTTGGTTGCTTTCGACAAGACCATCATGACAGTTGATGCTGTTAAGAAGTTTGAGGAGTTGTTGGGATGAACCAAGAGCGCATTTTTCAAGTCCTGAAAGGCCCTCGTATTTCCGAGAAAGCCGCTATGGCAGCAGATGCTGGCAATCAGGTCGTATTCAGTGTTGCAGTTGACGCTAACAAGCTTGAAATCAAGCATGCCGTTGAAAAACTCTTCGACGTCAAAGTAGACAGCGTCAATGTTGTAAATGTTAAAGGTAAAGTGAAGCGCAACCGTCATGGTTTGGCTCGTCGCGCATCACTCAAGAAGGCTTATGTTCGCCTCGCTGAAGGTCAAGAAATTGACTTCAGTGTTGCAGAGTAAGGGGTTGGAAGAAAATGGCTATCGTTAAAAGTAAACCAACATCTCCAGGTCGTCGCTTCGTAGTTAGCGTCGTGAATCCTGATCTGCACAAGGGTGCTCCACATAAGCCTTTGTTAGAGAAGAAGTCAAAATCTGGCGGTCGTAACAACAACGGTCGTATCACTACCCGTCACGTGGGTGGTGGTCACAAGCAGCACTACCGTGTAATCGACTTCAAGCGCAATAAAGATGGCATTCCAGCTGTTGTTGAGCGTCTTGAGTACGATCCAAACCGTAGCGCTAACATTGCCCTTGTATGTTATGCCGATGGTGAGCGTCGTTATATTATCGCTCCTAAAAATGTTAAGGCGGGTTCTGAACTGATGTCTGGTTTGGGCGCTCCTATCAAAGAAGGTAACACTCTGCCACTTCGCAATATCCCAGTGGGTTCTGTAATTCACTGTATTGAAATGAAGCCAGGTAAGGGCGCGCAAATTGCTCGTTCAGCTGGTACTTCAGCTCAGTTGATTGCACGCGATGGTCAATATGTGACTGTTCGTTTGCGTTCAGGTGAAATGCGTAAGATTTTGAGCGAGTGTCGTGCGACTTTAGGTGAAGTATCTAACAGCGAACACAGTTTGCGTTCGTTGGGTAAGGCTGGTGCTTCACGCTGGCGTGGCGTTCGTCCTACCGTTCGCGGTGTGGCGATGAACCCTGTTGATCACCCACATGGTGGTGGTGAAGGTCGTACCTCTGGTGGTCGTCACCCTGTGACTCCCTGGGGTGTACCAACTAAGGGTTACAAGACACGCAAGAATAAGCGTACTGATAACTTAATCGTCCGTCGTCGCGGTGCTAAGTAAGCACTGCGTCGGTAGAGTGAACTAATAGAAGAGGAAGCGGTTGTGCCACGTTCATTAAAAAAAGGCCCGTTTATTGATCTTCACTTGCTTACTAAGGTAGAAGCTGCCCAAGAAGCAAATGATCGTCGCCCTATCAAAACATGGTCTCGTCGTTCGATGATTCTGCCCAACATGGTTGGTTTAACCATTGCTGTGCATAACGGTCGTCAACACGTTCCAGTTTTGGTTTCAGAAGATATGGTTGGTCACAAGTTAGGTGAGTTCGCGGTAACACGCACTTACCGTGGTCACGTTATTGACAAAAAAGCTAAGCGATAAGCTTGGTTGGCTACTGACTAGAGGTTTTAGAGATGGAAGTTGCTGCTAGTTTAAAAGGTGCACGCATTTCAGCGCAGAAAGCTCGCTTGGTTGCTGACCAGGTACGCGGTAAGTCTATTGAAGACGCGCTGAACACGCTGAGCTTTAGCACCAAAAAAGGTGCTGAAATTATCAAGAAGGTTCTTAATTCTGCTATTGCTAACGCTGAGCATAATGAAGGTGCCGACATTGATGAGTTGAAGGTGTCGACTATTTATGTTGACGAGGGTATGACAATGAAGCGCATCAAGCCACGTGCCAAAGGCCGTGCTGATCGTATTTTCAAGCGCACTTGTCACATTACAGTTAAAGTTGCAGATAGCAATCGCTAAGAAGTAGGAGACGACCATATGGGTCAGAAAGTACACCCAACCGGTATCCGTCTGGGTATTGTGAAAGACCATACTTCTGTATGGTACGCGAACAGCAAAGACTACGCTGGTAAGTTAATTAATGACTTACAAGTTCGTGAGTTCTTGAACAAGGAGCTAGAAAGCGCATCGGTTAGCCGTATCGTTATCGAGCGCCCTGCTCAAACTGCTCGTATTACTATTCACACTGCCCGTCCAGGCATTGTTATCGGTAAGAAAGGCGAAGACGTTGATAAGTTACGTCGCACACTGTCAAACATGATGGGCGTGCCTGTACATATCAACATTGAAGAAATCCGCAAGCCAGACTTGGATGCCAAGTTGGTTGCACAAAACGTTGCTCAGCAGTTAGAGCGTCGCGTTATGTTCCGTCGCGCTATGAAGCGTGTGGTTCAGAACGCTATGCGTCAAGGTGCTGAAGGTATCAAGGTTCAAGTAGGCGGCCGCTTAGGTGGTGCTGAAATCGCACGTACTGAATGGTACCGTGAAGGTCGTGTTCCATTGCACACTCTGCGTGCAGATATCGATTACGCAACTTACGAAGCGTCAACCACTTACGGTGTGATCGGCGTTAAAGTTTGGATTTTCAAAGGCGAAGTTCTGGGTGGCGAAAGCAATGAAGCCCCTAAGAAAAAAGCGAGTAATTAAGGGCTAAGCAGATGTTACAACCCAAGCGCACAAAATTTCGCAAGATGCAGAAAGGCCGTAACCGCGGTCTGGCTCTTCGCGGTAGCAAAGTAAGTTTTGGTGAATACGCTTTGAAATCAGTTGGCCGCGGTCGTATTACCGCACGTCAGATCGAATCTGCACGTCGTGCCATGACTCGTCACATTAAGCGTGGCGGTAAAATCTGGATTCGCGTATTTCCCGACAAGCCGATCACTGGTAAGCCTCTTGAGGTTCGTCAGGGTAAAGGTAAAGGTAACGTTGAGTACTGGGTGGCACAAATCCAACCAGGAAAAGTGTTGTACGAAGTAGAAGGTGTTTCTGAAGAGTTGGCTCGTGAAGCGTTCTCTCTGGCTGCGGCTAAACTGCCGGTTGCGACAACCTTCGTTAAACGTCAGGTGATGTAATGAAAGCTAGCGAATTGCGTGAAAAATCCGTCGAGGAATTGAACGGTCAACTGCTCACATTGTTGGAGCAGCAATTTAAACTTCGCATGCAGCAATCGACTGGCCAATTGGCACAGACACACTTGCTGAAAGCGAACAAGCAAGATGTTGCGCGCGTACGCACCATCTTGAACGAGAAGGCAGGTAGTTAAGATGGCTGAGCAAAATGTAACACGTACTCTGACTGGTAAAGTAGTCAGCGACAAGATGGATAAGACCATCACAGTTTTGGTTGAGCGTCGTGAGAAGCACCCTGTTTACGGAAAGTTCGTAACTCGTTCTTCTAAAGTACACGCGCACGATGAAAAAAATGAGTGCAAGATCGGCGACACCGTGACTGTTAAAGAAACCCGTCCATACTCGAAGTCTAAGTGCTGGGCATTGGTTTCTATCGACAATCACGCTGTTCAAGCCTAAGTTGCTGTGACAGAAATTGGGGAATAGAAAATGATTCAAACTCAATCTTACTTAAATGTTGCAGATAATTCTGGCGCTCGCCGCGTTATGTGCATCAAGGTATTGGGCGGTTCACACCGTCGCTATGCCAAAGTCGGTGACTTGATTAAAGTCAGCGTTAAAGAAGCTAGCCCTCGTGGTCGCGTCAAAAAAGGTCAAGTGATGAACGCAGTTGTGGTTCGCACCAAGAAAGGTGTTCGTCGTCCAGACGGTTCATTGATCAAGTTTGATGACAATGCTGCAGTGTTGCTGAACACTAACCTCGCTCCTATGGGTACTCGTATTTTTGGTCCCGTAACTCGTGAGTTGCGTTCAGAGAAGTTCATGAAGATTATTTCTTTGGCTCCTGAAGTATTGTAATCAGGAACAGGGGTAGGGGATAAGTAATGTTTAAGATTAAACGTGACGATGATGTAGTAGTCATCGCAGGTAAAGACAAAGGCAAGCGTGGCAAAGTTGTGCGCGTACTCGATAACGGTAAAGTTATCGTTTCTGGCATCAACATCGTAAAGCGCCACACGAAGCCGAATCCGCAAGCAGGTATCGCTGGCGGTATCGTTGAGAAAGAAGCTGCAATTGATGCGTCAAATGTTGCTATTTTCAACGCTGCTACTGGTAAAGCTGACCGCGTTGGTTTCAAAGTGGACGGTGATGCCAAAGTTCGCGTCTTCAAGTCAACTGGCGAAGCGATTGACGCTTAATTTAGGTGATGACAATGGCGAATTTGAAAACTGTATACAATAACGAACTTGCTCTTAAGCTCAAAGAAGAGCTTGGTTTGAGCAACGTAATGGAAGTGCCTCGCATTACCAAAATCACCATTAACATGGGTGTGGGTGAAGCGTTAGGTGATAAAAAAGCATTGGAAAACGCATTGGCTGATCTCGAGAAAATCGCAGGTCAAAAGCCAGTAGTAACCAAAGCGCGCAAATCTATCGCTGGCTTTAAAGTCCGTGAAGGTTGGCCGATTGGTTGCAAAGTAACTCTACGTCGCGAGCGTATGTACGAGTTCTTGGAGCGTTTGATTTCTATCTCAATCCCTCGTATTCGCGACTTCCGCGGTATGAGCTCAAAGTCATTTGATGGCCGTGGTAACTATGCAATGGGTGTAAATGAGCAAATCATTTTCCCAGAGATTGATTACGACAAAGTCGACAAATTACGTGGATTGGATATTGCGATCACAACAACTGCCCGTACCGACGAAGAAGGTCGCGCATTGTTGAAAGCATTTAACTTTCCCTTTAAGTAAGCAGCTAACAGCTTCCATAAACGAGGCTAGAAGGTAAGAAATTATGGCAAAGCAATCGATGATTGCGCGCGAAACAAAGCGTGAAAAAACTGTAGCGAAATTTGCTGCAAAGCGTGAAAAGTTGAAAGCGATTCTGAAAGACGTGAACGCTAGCGAAGATGAAAAGTGGGATGCACAAGTTGCTCTGCAGAAATTGCCCCGCGACGCTAGCCCAGTACGTATTCAGCGTCGTTGCAAAGTAACTGGCCGCCCACACGCGGTCTACCGCAAGTTCGGTTTATGCCGTAACAAATTGCGTGAAGCGGCTATGCGCGGCGACGTGCCTGGCCTCGTTAAGTCTAGTTGGTAAGCAAGATATCCGCGACTATCTAGGCGCGAGTAGGAGTTTAATATGAGTATGCAAGATCCTTTGGCGGATATGCTAACCCGCATTCGCAACGCGCAAATGGCGGAAAAAGCAGTCGTCAAGATGCCTTCTTCAAATTTGAAAGTGGCAGTAGCCAATGTTCTAAAAGAAGAAGGTTACGTATCTGATGTAGCAGTTGAATCTGTTGATGGTAAATCAGAGCTGTCAATCCAATTGAAGTACTTCAATGGTGCGCCAGTAATTTCTGAGATACACCGCGTGAGCACTCCAGGTCTGCGTCGTTACGCGGGTAGCCAAGAGTTGCCTTCAATTCGCGGCGGTTTGGGTGTAGCCATTGTTTCTACCAGCAAAGGGGTCATGACTGACCGTGCAGCGCGCAGCGCTGGTGTTGGTGGCGAAGTGCTTTGCACAGTCTTTTAATCCGGTTTTAGTGACGAGTTTTGTACTATGTCTAGAGTTGCAAATAGTCCTGTTACCCTGCCTTCAGGTGTTGAGCTGAACGTTGACGGTCAGTCTTTGAACGTGAAGGGCGGTAAGGGAGCATTGAATTTAGATATCCACGACTTGGTCGAGGTATCGCAAGAAGAGAATGTCGTTACTTTCAAAGCACGCAATGGTTCGCAAAAAGCACGCGCTTTGGCCGGCACCACTCGTGCTTTAGTGAATAACATGGTTATCGGCGTAAGTGCTGGCTTTGAGCGCAAGCTTGAGTTGGTGGGCGTTGGTTATCGTGCGAAAGCTTCAGGTAACGTCTTAAATTTGTCAGTTGGTTATTCTAATCCTATCGATTACGAAGTACCTGCTGGTGTTAGCGTCGAGACGCCTACGCAGACAGAAGTTGTTCTGAAAGGTATCGACAAGCAATTGTTAGGTCAAGTTGCGGCGGTTATCCGTGCGTTCCGTGCACCTGAGCCCTACAAAGGCAAAGGTATTCGTTACGCAGGTGAGCAAATCCTCCGTAAAGAAGCCAAGAAGAAGTAAGGCGAGAGATTATGAGCGTAAAAAACAATGCAAGATTGCGTCGTGCCCTCCGCAGCCGTATGAGAATGCGCGAGTTGGGTGTAGATCGTTTGACCGTGCACCGCACACCTCGCCATATTTATGCGCAAGTTTTGTCAGCAGATGGTTCAAAAGTATTGGCTCAGGCCTCTTCTTTGGACAAAGAACTGAAGCTAGCTTCAGGTGGCAATATCGATGCAGCGGCTGAGATCGGTAAAATGATCGCAGAACGTGCTAAAGCAGCTGGTATAAGCAAAGTAGCTTTTGATCGTAGTGGTTTTAAATACCACGGTCGTGTTAAAGCACTTGCTGATGCAGCTCGCGAAGGCGGTTTGGAATTCTAGGGGAACGACATGGCTAAAGAACAGAGAGACAACGCTGAAAACGCAAACGATGGTATGACCGAGAAACTCGTTCAAGTTAACCGCGTTGCTAAAGTTGTAAAAGGTGGTCGTATCTTCAGCTTCACCGCTTTGACGGTTGTAGGTGATGGCAATGGCCGTGTAGGTTTTGGTCGTGGTAAGGCTCGCGAAGTTCCAGTAGCAATTCAAAAAGCTATGGAAGCAGCTCGTCGCAACATGATTCAAGTAGATCTTAAGGGTGACACCATTCAGTACCCTATTAAAGCGAGCCACGGTGCTTCTAAGGTCTACATGCAGCCTGCTTCAGAAGGTACAGGTGTTATTGCTGGTGGTGCAATGCGTGCGGTTCTTGAAATCGCTGGTGTTCACAACGTATTGGCTAAGTGCTACGGCTCTACCAATCCGGTGAACGTTGTTCGCGCAACCTTCAATGGCTTGAAAAACATGCGTTCACCCGAGGCAGTTGCTGCCAAGCGTGGTAAGAGCGTTGAAGAGATTTTGAACTAAGGCGTTAAGATCATGGCTAAGGCTAAGACTATTAAAGTAACACTGGTAAAAAGCACCAGTGGTCGTTTGGAGTCACATAAAGCGTGCGTGGCCGGTTTAGGTTTGCGTCGCATTCGTCACACTGTTGAAGTTGAAGACACTCCATCTGTCCGCGGTATGATTAACAAGGTGAACTACCTTTTAAAAGTTGAGGAATAAGGCAATGTCTGATTCATTGCGTTTAAACACGCTAAGCCCTGCCCCCGGCCACAAAACTACCGCCAAGCGCGTTGGTCGTGGTATCGGTAGTGGTTTGGGTAAAACAGGTGGCCGTGGCCACAAAGGTCAGAAAGCACGTTCAGGCGGAAGTGTTCGCCCAGGTTTTGAAGGCGGTCAGATGCCTTTGCAAAAACGCTTGCCAAAGTTTGGTTTTACCTCGCGCTTGGCTCGTGTTACTGCACAGATTCGCACTGCAGAATTGAACAAGTTTGATGATGAAGTTATTGATTTGGATGCTTTGAAACGTGCTGATTTAGTACAAGAAAACATCCTCCGCGCTAAAGTTTTCTTGTCTGGTGAAGTTACCAAGGCTGTGAAAATTAAAGGCTTGGCAGTAACTAAAGGCGCTAAAGCAGCTATCGAAGCTGCCGGTGGCTCTGTAGAGGAATAACATGGCAAACCCTGGCCAGTTACCACTCGGCAATCAAGCCGGTCTAGGCGAGCTAATGGCTCGCCTTCGTTTTGTATTGCTTGCGATTATTGTTTACCGCGTTGGTACGCACATTCCTGTGCCCGGTATCAACCCTGAACAGCTCGCAGCGTTGTTTAACCAGAACCAGGGAACCATCCTCGGCCTTTTCAACATGTTTTCGGGCGGCGCGCTCGAACGTATGTCGATTTTGGCGCTTGGTGTGATGCCCTATATTTCGGCGTCAATCATCTTCCAGTTGATGTCAGCGGTGTCGCCCACCCTGCAACAGCTTAAAAAAGAAGGTGATGCGGGTCGTCGCAAGATAACTCAGTACACCCGTTATGCCACGGTGGTACTCGCGACGATTCAAGCCTTTGGTATGTCGGTTGGTCTTGCTGGTCAAGGCTTGGCATTTAGTGCCGATTGGTCGTTCTACTTTGTATCAGTGACATCACTGGTAACAGGTGCAGTATTTTTGATGTGGTTGGGCGAGCAAATCACTGAGCGTGGTATCGGTAACGGTATCTCCTTGTTGATCTTCGCCGGTATCGTTGCAGGCTTGCCTTCAGCGATTGGTCAATCATTAGAATCTGCCCGCCAAGGCGAGATGAACATAGCAATTTTGCTGTTCATATTGTTGTTGGCAGTAGTGGTGATTTATTTGATCGTTAAGATCGAACGTGGTCAACGTCGTATCACTGTTAATTACGCTAAGCGTCAACAGGGTCGTCAAACGTTCGGTGGTCAAACCAGTCATTTACCGATGAAGGTAAACATGGCGGGTGTTATCCCTGCTATTTTTGCTAGCTCGATTTTGTTGTTCCCCGCGTCTATTGCGCAATGGGTGAGCAGCTCTAGTGCGGACATGGATTGGTTGCAGGACGTTGCTTTAGCAATTGGTCCCGGTCAGCCGCTGAACATTATCTTGTTCACCGTGTTGATCGTGTTCTTCTGCTTCTTCTATACGGCGTTGATGTTTGACCCTAAAGAAGTCTCAGAAAACCTGAAGCGTTCGGGTGCATTTTTGCCCGGCATTCGTCCAGGCGAGCAAACCGCGAAGTATATCGACGGTGTTCTAACTCGCTTGACTGTGTTTGGTTCGGCCTACATCACCTTGGTGTGTTTGCTGCCTCAAGCATTGGTTGTTGTTTGGAACGTGCCCTTTTATTTGGGCGGTACCTCGCTACTCATCGTAGTCGTGGTGGTCATGGATTTCATGGCTCAGGTGCAATCACACTTGATGTCTCATCAGTACGATTCACTGATGAAGAAATCTAATTTAAAAAGTTATGGTAAGAATGCCTAACGCATAGCGTTGGGCCTTTCGGAGTAGTGATAATGAAAGTACGTGCATCAGTTAAAAAGATCTGCCGCAACTGTAAAGTTGTTCGTAGACACGGTGTTGTTCGAGTGATCTGCAAAGAAGCTCGCCACAAGCAACGCCAAGGCTAATTGCCCAACTTTTTTATTTGTTGATTTTATAAGCAACATTAGCTAGAATCTTGCGCCTTTCGAGCCGCGCGTAAGAAATTAGCGTTGAAGAACTTATTTTGGAGTAAAAGATGGCCCGTATTGCTGGCGTAAACATCCCAGATAACAAGCATGCGGTTATTTCGCTGACTTATATCTATGGTATTGGCCGCACCACTGCTAAAAGCCTGTGTGCGTCTACTGGTATTGCTGAAGACACCAAGATTGGTGATCTGAATGAAGAGAAACTTGACGTGTTGCGTGAAGCTATCTCAAAAATGATCGTAGAAGGTGACCTTCGCCGTGAAGTTTCAATGAGCATCAAGCGCTTGTTGGATCTCGGTTGTAACCGTGGCTTGCGCCACCGTAAAGGTTTGCCTGTTCGCGGTCAGCGTACCAAGACCAATGCGCGTACCCGTAAAGGTCCACGCAAACCCATTCGGAAGTAAGATTCGTCTTACTTCCTAATTTAGTGTAGCTACACCACAGTGTAGTGTTGATATTGAAGTAGGAAAGTTCATGGCAAAGCCAAAAGCTGCACCTCGTAAAAAGGTGAAAAAGTCCGTCGCTGACGGCGTCGCGCATATTCATGCGTCATTCAATAACACCATTGTCACCATTACTGATCGTCAAGGTAATACGTTATCTTGGGCAACAGCAGGTGGTTCTGGTTTCCGCGGCTCTCGTAAGAGTACTCCATTCGCTGCGCAGGTTGCTGCAGAGCGCGCTGGCCAAACTGCAATGTCAGATTATGGCTTGAAGAACTTGGATGTGCTGGTTAAAGGTCCTGGTCCCGGCCGTGAATCTGCGGTTCGTGCCCTAAACAATGTTGGCTACAAAATCACCAACATTACCGATGTGACTCCGATTCCACACAACGGATGTCGCCCACCCAAGAAACGTCGTGTATAACGGCTGAGAGATTCAGGATTAGAAAATGGCTAGATATATTGGTCCTAAGTGCAAGCTTTCACGTCGTGAAGGCACGGATTTGTTCCTTAAGAGCGGTGTTCGCTCTCTAGATACAAAATGTAAAGAAGAAACCGCACCCGGTATGCACGGTGCACGTCGTGGTCGTTTGTCTGACTACGGTGTTCAGTTGCGTGAAAAGCAAAAAGTTCGTCGTATTTACGGCGTACTAGAAAAGCAATTCCGTAGCTACTACAAAGAAGCTGCCCGTCGCAAAGGCAACACTGGTGAGAACCTGTTGCAATTGTTGGAGTCGCGTCTTGATAACGTAGTTTACCGCATGGGTTATGGCTCAACACGCGCCGAAGCTCGTCAGTTGGTTTCTCACAAATCAATCACTGTGAACGGTGCTGTCGTTAACATCGCTTCTTACCAAGTAAGAGCCGGTGACGTTGTTGCAGTTCGCGAGAAAGCAAAGAATCAGTTGCGTATTCAATCAGCTCTGCAGTTATCAGCTAACCGCGGTGAAATCAGCTGGATTGACGTTGATTCAGGCAAAATGACTGGCACATTCAAGAGTGTTCCAGATCGTACTGATTTGCCTTCAGAGATCAACGAAAACTTGATCATTGAGCTTTACTCTAAGTAATTAACAGCAGATATACGCGATAGGTGGCATTTATGCAAAGTTCAGTTAACGAATTTCTTACTCCACGCGTCATCGATGTTGAGGAAGTTAGCACAACTCGTGCAAAAGTAGTTCTTGAGCCCTTAGAGCGTGGTTTTGGCCACACTCTAGGTACAGCTCTCCGTCGTATCCTTTTGTCTTCGATGCCTGGTGCAGCGATTACTGAAGTTGAAATTGACGGTGTTGAGCACGAGTACAGCGCTGTTGAAGGCGTATTAGAAGACGTCATTGAGATTTTGATGAACCTGAAAGGTGTTTCATTGGTTCTGAATGAAGTCGAAAGCACAACGTTGACCCTGTCTAGTTCAGGTAAAGGTGTTGTGACTGCTGCAGACATTCAAACCGATGGCCACGTCGAAATTGTCAATCCCGATCACGTGATTGCACACCTCGACGAAAAAGGTTCACTCAGCATGCGTTTAACCGTAGCCAAAGGCCGCGGTTATCAGCCAGCTGAAGTGCGCAATGAAGGTGATGAAGAAACAACTTCAGTCGGCCGTTTGCAGTTAGATGCATCGTTTTCACCCATTAGCCGCGTTTCATACGTTGTTGAAAGCGCGCGTGTTGAAAACCGCACTGACTTGGATAAGTTAGTTTTGGATCTAGAGACCAATGGTACTATCGATCCAGAAGAAGCTATCCGTCGCAGCGCGACAATTCTGCAGCAGCAATTGGCGGTGTTTGTTGATCTCGAAAGCGAGAAGCAAGCTGAGCCCGCTCAAGCAGAAGAAGAAGTTGATCCTATTTTGTTGCGTCCTGTCGATGATTTGGAACTGACTGTACGTTCTGCTAACTGCTTGAAAGCAGAAAGCATTTACTACATCGGTGACTTGGTTCAGCGTACAGAGGTTGAACTGTTGAAGACTCCTAACCTCGGTAAGAAGTCTCTAACAGAGATTAAAGATGTATTGGCTTCACGTGGTTTGTCTTTGGGTTTACGCCTAGACAACTGGCCACCTGCTAGCTTGCGCAACGACGATCGCGTTCGTCTGTAATTGTTTCCGCAGCGCTATGGCGCTGCTTCCAAATTTAAACTTGCTGTGATAGCAAGAGATGTAAGGATTTGAGTTATGCGTCATCGTCAGAGTGGCAGAAAATTTAATCGTAACAGTTCGCATCGTAAAGCGATGTTCCGCAATATGTCGGCGTCATTGATTGAGCACGAACTGATCAAAACAACCTTGCCTAAGGCCAAAGAATTGCGTCGTCACGCAGAGCCTTTGATCACCTTGGCAAAAGAAGATTCAGTGGCAAACCGTCGTTTGGCATTTGATCGTCTTCGTAGCAAAGACGCAGTTGGCAAATTGTTTGCTGAATTGGGTCCCCGCTACCAGGGTCGTCCCGGTGGTTACATCCGCATTTTGAAATGTGGTTTCCGTGCCGGTGACAAAGCCCCTATGGCTTACGTTGAGCTAGTTGACCGTCCTGAGGACGCAGTGGCTGCTGACGAAGAATAAGTTTTCTTATTCAAAGCATTAAAAAAATACCACGCTACGGCGTGGTTTTTTTTGTGTGAATAATTTGGGGGTACGCCACCCGTATGACTTTTAAGGGTACTGAAGATGAGTAAAGGCAATTCAAAGGTTGTAACGACTAACCAGCAAGGTATCCATCAGAATCTTTTACATACGGTACAACGCCACCTTGATCATCCCAGCCAAAAGCCCTATAGCGAGCACACACAGCAAGCTTTTATGCACGCGAAAGCATGGTTGGCCAACAAAACCGGTCGGATTATCCTCGATGCCTGTTGTGGTACCGGTGAAAGCACCGAAATAATAGCCGCTATGTACCCGGATTGTTGGGTTATTGGGGTTGATAAATCCATTCATCGTCTGGAACGTCATACAGGTAGCGGCAGCAATTACTTGTTGGTGCAGGCCGACTTACAGGATTTCTGGCGGCTAGCACGCCAAGACCACTGGCAGCTGTACAAGCACTATTTGCTCTATCCCAACCCCTATCCTAAGTCTGTCCACTATAAACGGCGCTGGCATGCAAGCCCAGCCTTGGTCGACATTATCGCCCTCGGTGGTGAACTCATAGTGCGTAGTAATTGGCAGTTGTATATTGAAGAGTTTGTTGCGGCGTTATCGGTGGCTAATGTGGCAAGTCAATGTGAACCCTATCATAGTTCCACTCCAATGACGGCGTTCGAGCGCAAGTATTGGCTTAGCGGCCAGTCATCTTGGCAACTGGTTGCCACCTTATAGTGGCACCTAATTGGTGCGTCTATTGCGCAATATTGGTGCTTTTTACGTCGATTTAACCTGCAATGTCTTACGTAGTAAGGCATTGATTTAGGCATTACTTTTGCAACCCCCCATACGTATTCATTCAAAGTATGTGGTGTGTTATGAAGACCTTTATTCCATTCAACGTTGGTCAATGTCTTACTGCCAAAGATGGCTTTTATAGTGAAGGTTTTTCGTTTCATATTCCGCAAGGCGATGCCCTGATCAATAAAGGCAGTGTGTTTGCCTTTGTTGCTTGTCAAGACGCTCTTGCAGATTCTCAGCGCCATGCGCGGGCGTTGGTCAGTGATTATTGTGCATCGTCTTCGCATTGGTCAGTTCCTGAATCTATTACTCGCATTGTTGCTGCCGATGAATCATCCACTGACGGTTATTGCTTTGTCCTTGTTGCGATCAAGGGTAATCAAGCGCACATTTTTCAACACGGGAATTTGGGTGTCATTTTGTATCGTGGTGATGACACCCAGTTGCTCAACGCACAGCCCGATCAACCCCTAGCGACCTTGGATTTACAGCAAGGGGACTTATTAGGGTTTACCACTGCAGCAACGCAGCCACTGCTGATGGACAGCGAATTAAGCCATTTTATAAAAGCGCGTGAGGAAGATCTGAATCACACCGCTTATGGCATGGTAAAGCACGCGTGTACCACGTTAGGTGTCGCGGCCAGTATTGCACTCATTGAGGTGGCGGATCTCCCCTCGGCTCTTCAGCAAGTCAATTGGGCGGGTGTTGATTGTGTTCCTCCGTCTTTGACGGTGGGTGATACATTCGAAGGTTTAACCGTATTGGCTGTGATCAGTGAAAGTCACACCAGTCGTGTATTACGGGTATCCAATGGGCAGCGCGAATTTGCGCTTAAATATCCTGTCGCTACCCTTAATAGCCATGCCAGTGATCAGTCATTTTCTCTTCAGGAATGGGTGCTCAAGCGACTTGATCATCCATCTATTATTAAACCCATCGAGCGAGAAGAAACAACGCAGACGGTGTATTGCCTGACAGAATATCTTGAGGCTAGATCACTACGGGCGTGGTATGAGCATGATTCACCCACCTTGGTTCAAGTACTCCATATCATACAGCAACTCGCGAGTGCGCTCTTGAATATGCATCGTTCTGGGATTTATCACCGTGGGATAACCGCGGATAATTGCCTCATTGATCACCAAGAACATGTCTATATTGTCGATATGGGCAGTGCTTATATAAGTGGTGTTGGTGCATGTGGTGACCCCGCTCAGCGGCTGGTTAACAGCGAGTTTTTGCCCCCCGAGTTAGCGCAAGGTGAGCAGGGTGGTGAGCTTGCCGACCAATATATGCTGGCCAAGTTAGCCATATGGTTATGCCAACGTGTTCATATACCGGCAGAATTATTGTCTTGTTTAAAAACCGCCAGTCATCAAAAACCTTCTGAGCGCTATGGTGATATGGGAGAATTTATCCACGCGCTTAACTCGTGCTCTGTGGCTATTCAACCATCGCCTGTACAAAGTGCCATGCCCCCTCCAGTAACTCCCACTTTGGGGCGCTACCTTTGGCCGGCCATTGCGTTATTACTTGGCTTGGGGTGGTTAATGAGTTCGGCGTGATGCCAACGTAGCTTGGGGGCAATGGAATATTTTAGTTCTTGTTTTGTAACGGGCTGAACATTGGTTTATATTAACCCAATAATAATTAATCAAAAGGCCGGCTCCTTTGCTTGTTACTCCGATGTCTTCTCTCGTTAAGTCTACAGTCCAGGCTTTCATGCCCAATGGCGAGTTAGACGCATCACAAGCCA
>Ga0209961_1000211_pt1 | contig 21017 bp, 17 predicted proteins | sample SalPonA_B_H2O_MG_FD_185719 | JGI IMG/M metagenome (GOLD analysis project Ga0209961, IMG submission 185719) | Water microbial communities from South San Francisco under conditions of wetland restoration - Salt Pond MetaG R2A_B_H2O_MG (SPAdes)... | ecosystem: Environmental > Aquatic > Non-marine... | reverse complement strand
TTTAATTTGGGGCACAACATGGATTGCTATCAACTACCAGTACGGCATTGTCCCGGTTGAACTTTCTATCGCCTATCGATTTGGTCTAGCCTCTCTGGTGCTATTTGTCGTGTGCTTAATCGCCGGCAAACCTCTTCGTTTTAACCGCCAGCAACACCTGCGTATTGCCATGCTGTCTTGCTGCATTTTTGGCTTTAACTACTTTCTCTTATACAGTGGCCAACAACACCTTAACTCTGCACTGGTCTCGATTATTTTCTCCACCATGGTGATGATGAACATCATTCACAGCAGGCTTTTCTTTGGCACCCCTATCACGCTAAGCACCATTTGGGGCGCGGGTATTGGCAGCGTAGGTATTGTTGTTTTGTTCTGGCCCACCTTGGTCGAAACCCATTGGGGCGACAACGTTGCGATTGCTATCGTCACCTGCTTGTGTGGCACTATGGTTGCCTCGTGGGGCAATATGATTTCTATTGGCAATCAATTGCGTGGCCTACCGGTGCTGCAAAGCAATGCTTGGGGGATGGGCTATGGCTCAATTCTCATGCTTAGTGTTGCCATTTTCAATGGCCGAGAGCTTGTGTTTGACACCTCAACAAGCTACTTAGTGTCGTTAATTTACCTCGCTGTTTTTGGAAGCGTCATTGCCTTTGGCGCTTATTTTGCCTTACTGACTCGCATTGGAACGGCTAAAGCCTCCTATGCCAGCATTCTTTTTCCCGGTATTGCCGTCGTCATTTCGACCTGGGTAGAAAACTTTCATTGGTCTCTCTTCACCGTCAGCGGCTTCAGCCTTATCATGCTAGGCAACATTATTTTAGTTACCCAATGGCCCTGGCTATTGGCAAAATTTGGCTGGCGTCGAGCCACCGTACAAATAGAATCATAGGGAGCAGTTATGTCACTCAACTCACCACATATCGTTGATGTTACCTTTGAAAACGCTCAAGCCACATTGATTGATGAATCCATGCAGCGCCTTGTTGTAGTCGATTTCTGGGCGGATTGGTGCGCGCCCTGCAAACAGTTGATGCCAGTATTGGAATCACTGGCCAATGAATACAATGGTGCGTTTTTACTGGCTAAAGTCAACGCTGACGAAATGCAGGGAATTACCCAGCAATTTGGCGTTCGAAGCCTACCTACTGTCATGTTCATTCAAAATGGCCAGCCCGTCGATGGATTCACCGGTGCGCAGCCTGAAGGCAGTATCCGAGCGATGCTGGACAAAGTATTGCCCAAGCCCGAAGACGAACAGTTAGCCGGGGCGCAGCAGCTAATGAGTGAAAATAATTTCAACGAGGCACTCACGCTACTTCAAGAAGCCCACCACAGCGCCCCCGAACGCAGCGACATTACCCTTCACTTGGCCCAGTGTCTTGCCGAGCTAAACAAACTGGAAGCCGCTGAGGCAAAACTCGACACCATTCCTATGGTCGACCAAGATACGCATTACCAGCAAATCAAGGCGTTGTTAGAATTAAAATTAGAAGCGGCAGACACCCCAGAAATTAAAGCCTTGCAAGCACAACTCGCCGCCCAACCGGATGATTTATCATTGCAATATCAACTGGCGATTCAATTGAGCCAGGTAGGACGAGAAAGCGAAGCTCTCGCCATACTCTTCGACATTTTAACATTGGATCGTGAATTCGCTGATAATGGTGCGCGCCGCACCTATCTCGATATTTTGAAAGCGCTTGGTAATAAAGACTCCACAGCCATTGAGTACCAGCGTAAGCTGTATTCACTTTTGTATTAGTACACCATGTCAAACACTGACCAAGGCAACCCCGAATATCGATTTGGCATCAGTCTAGCCGTATTTGCATATCTATGGTGGGGCTTTGCGCCTATTTATTGGCATCTGATAGATCATGTTAACGCCATTCACGCCGTGATCAATCGCATGGCATGGTCAGGGCCGACACTTCTGATCGTGGTTCTCATTAGCGGCCAATGGAAAACGATTTGGCATGCAACGACAAAACCAAAAACTCTCGCCCTACTGTTTTTTTCAGGTATTGCGGTCACGATCAATTGGGGAGTTTACGTCTGGGGAGTCATGCACGACAGCATCAAAGAGGTCAGCTTAGGGTATTACTTATTGCCTCTATTTAACGTGTTAATGGGATTTGCCATTTTCAAAGAGCGCCCCAATCGAACCCAGTGGCTAGCTATATTTATCGCCTCTGCCGGCATTATTCTTATGCTAATAAAACAGGGCAGCATACCCTGGCTGGCTATCGCCATTGCCACCAGCTTTTGCCTCTATGGGGCATTGAGAAAGATCACTCCCGTGACGGCCATGGCAGGCAATACCATGGAATCCCTTCTCCTTGTGCCGATTGCCCTGGGGTGGATGCTAATCAACCAAAGTACCGCGAGCCTTGGACACTTCGACACACAAACCGACGCACTCCTGATACTGTCTGGTGCTTTCACCGTCATTCCACTGCTCAGTTATATTGCTGCCGCGCAACGGGTCACATTAACGAGCATGAGTCTGGTGTTCTATTTAGGACCAAGCCTACAAATGTTATTGGCTATTTTCCTTTATGGCGAGACGGTCACATTTGATGAATGGGTAGCTTTTGCCTGCATTGCGGCGGCCTTGGTCATACATACAACTGACCTGTTACGTAAACTTAGAAACAATTAACAAGCTTTTCGTCTCTAAATAGGTTAATATGCGCCGCATTCGTGGCAAGATTTAGTTTCAGATGCAGTGCACTGGGTAGTTCTTTGAACAGCTAAGCGATGCCACATTCTTTGCATGTTCACTGAGGTACCCCCCTGATGGAAACCCCCACATTCGAGGCTCTCGCGCTCGACGCACGCCTATTGAAAGCTATTGATACACTAGGCTACGAAAAACCTTCACCCATTCAAGCCGCCTGTATTCCTCCGATGCTCGCCGGAAAAGATCTTCTTGGCCAAGCACAAACAGGCACCGGCAAAACAGCCGCCTTCGCGCTACCAAGCCTTAGCATGATCGACTTATCGCTAAAAGCACCACAGCTTCTTGTGCTCACACCAACACGCGAGCTAGCGATTCAGGTGGCTGAAGCCTTTCAGGCCTACGCGAAATTTTTACCTGGCTTCCACGTACTACCCATTTACGGCGGACAAAGCTTTGATACACAATTTCGCGGCTTAAAGCGAGGCGCACAGGTCATTGTGGGTACGCCCGGCCGCGTAATGGATCACATGCGCCGCAAGAGCCTAACCCTTGAATCATTGCGCTGCCTGGTATTAGATGAAGCCGACGAAATGCTCCGCATGGGCTTTATTGATGACGTTGAATGGGTGCTTGAGCAGACGCCTGACAACCACCAAACAGCGCTATTTTCTGCCACTATGCCCAAGCAAATTCGCTCGGTGGCTGAACGCTACTTAAACGACCCTGAAGTGGTTAAAATTGAATCCAAGACCACCACCGCAACGACTATTCGTCAGCGCTACTGGAATGTCAGCGGCATGCACAAACTCGATGCCTTAACGCGCATACTCGAAATGGAAGAGTTTGAAGCGGTGTTGATCTTTGTTCGCACCAAGACATCGACCGTTGAATTGTCTGAAAAACTTCAGGCGCGCGGTTACGCCGCCGAAGCCCTCCACGGCGACATGTCACAACAAATGCGTGAGCGCGTCGTTGAACGCCTCAAAGCCGGCAAACTTGATATCGTGATTGGCACCGATGTTGTCGCGCGTGGTCTTGATGTTGAACGCATTTCACACGTTGTAAACTATGATATTCCCTACGACACTGAATCTTATGTCCACCGCATTGGTCGCACCGGTCGCGCCGGACGTAGCGGTGATGCCATTCTTTTTGTTGCACCGCGTGAACGCCGCATGCTGAATGCTATCGAGCGCGCTACTGGTCAACCGATTGAAGCCATGGACTTGCCGACGGTTGGCGATATCAACGACAAGCGCGTTGAGCGCTTTAAGAAGAAAATCGTTGATACACTGGCTAGCGCCGATTTGGATTTGTTCTACAAAATCTTGAAAGACCTTCAGGCAGAGCACGATATAGAACCTATTAATATCGCTGCTGCGCTAGCGCATTTAAACACAGGTTCCTCACCACTCATCTTGTCTGAAAAAGAACATCGCCCCAAGCGCGAGCGCCGCGATCCACGCGATTCACGCGACAGCAGAGAGCCTCGCGAAAGCCGCGGACCTCGCGGCAGAGACCGCGACAACGATGGCGAAGGCAGTAATGAAGAGTTTGATAGCGAACGCTTCCGCGTTGAAGTTGGCCGCCGCGACGGTGTCAAACCAGGCAATTTGGTTGGCGCCATTGCCAATGAAGCCGGTATTTCAAGCCGCTTTATTGGTAGTATCGATATTTTTGAAGATCACTGCACCGTCGACCTTCCCTCAGGTATGCCAAAAGAATTAATGGCGACTCTGCAGCGCACAATCGTGTGCGGCAAGCCATTGGCGATGGCCCGTGTAGGTAAGGGCGGAAAAGTGGGCGGACCTCCACGTAGCAAGCCGAAAAAAGGCAGCACTGCGAATCGAAAAGCCGCCAAATCGCGCAACGATCGCGGCGATTCTGGTCCAAAACGTGAGCGCAAACCAAAAAAATAGCAAAACCAAATGAGCCTTCTATACTTGGCTAGTAGATTAAGGAAAAATGATGGATATCAAAGACCTTTTAAAAATACTAGCTTACAAAGATGGCTCAGATCTTTACTTGTCTACCGGCGCACCACCGTGCGCCAAATTCCAGGGCACACTAAAGCCATTGGATAAAGTTCCCTATCAGCCGGGTGAAATCGAACAGATTGCCAAAGCACTGATGGATGAAGAGCAAAATAAAGTCTTCGATCAAGAGCTTGAAATGAACCTGGCGATTTCACTCCCCAGTATTGGTCGTTTTCGTATCAATATTTTCAAGCAACGCAATGAATGCTCCATTGTTGCCCGCAACATCAAAACAGAAATCCCTAAATTTGACGACCTAGGATTGCCCGAGGTACTCAAAGATGTCGTTATGGCAAAAAGGGGCTTAGTGCTCTTTGTCGGCGGTACCGGATCGGGAAAATCGACGTCCTTGGCCGCTCTTATTGACCACCGAAACAGCAACAGTGGCGGCCATATTATTACCATTGAAGACCCTGTGGAGTATATTCACAAACACAAAAAGAGCATCATCAATCAACGCGAAGTTGGAGTAGATACCCGCAGCTTTCAAAGCGCACTGAAAAATACCCTACGCCAAGCACCTGACGTTATCTTAATTGGCGAAATACGTGACCGAGAGACGATGGAACACGCTATGGCCTTTGCCGAAACGGGGCACTTGGCCATTTCAACACTCCACGCCAATAATGCCAACCAAGCGCTAGACAGAATTATTAATTTCTTCCCGGAAGAGCGTCGAAATCAATTACTGCTCGATCTTGGCCTCAATCTTAGAGCCTTTGTATCACAAAGGCTTATACCTACTGTCGATGGCAAGCGCTGTGCCGCCATTGAAATACTACTCGGTACTCCGAGCGTTCAAGAACTGATATGGCGCGGAGAAATTGAAGGCATTAAAGAAATAATGCACAAATCACGTGAATTAGGGATGCAAACCTTTGATCAAGCTTTGATCAATCTTTATAAAAGTGGCAAAATCAGCCTTGATGAAGCATTAAAAAATGCAGATTCTGCAAATAATGTTAGACTGCAAATCAAATTAGACAGCAATAAAGTAGGTGACTCGGATGCCGCCACATCACTGCAACTAGATCCCATTATGGACGATGGTGACGAAGAATAATAAGGCCTTTGAATACATGAGCCCACGCTCAAAAATATCACTTGCTACTATCGCGATAAGCATCCTGATCATCGGTCTACTGTTGATGATCAACAATAGCCAAAACACCATTCGCCAAAACGCAAATGACATTATTGCAACAAAAGCCAACCAAATAGAACAATTCCATGACTTATTTGTTCTCATTCATGAAAAAATACATGCCGCCAATCTTCTTATTGTAAACAACGACATTGAAGCGTTTTCAGATCAGCAGCGCCGCTTAAACAAAGACATCGAAGCACGTTTAACCACACTTCGAGCGGACCTTAAAGACAATCCAACCTTAAATGCATTAGAACGTGATTTGAACGCCCAAAATCTAGCGATCGAACATATTATACAATCGATTAAAGCTTCCCAATTGGAATCTAGCTTCAATCAAACCCTACTTCAAAAAACAGCTGAATTAGATCAACAACTGATTCAGTTCAAAAAGCATACTGCCGCCCTACACCAAGAACTCCATGCAAAGATGCAAGAAAAGCTTAGTGCTATTAATGCTGAGGGCGACTCAATGCTCAATGAGGCCCTTTTCTTGGCCGCTTGCATCCTGTGCATTTTAGCATTGATGTCAATGAACATGAGACAACTTAGTCGCGCTAAAAAAGACCAAATAGCGTTGAGCCAATTCCCCTCATGTTCACCGGATATCATGCTCACCATTGATGCTAACGCTAATGTTATCTTTGCCAATCCTATGGCAGAACAGACTATTTGTTCACTGGGCTATCAACGTCATGAGCTCAAGCAACTTTTGCCCGTATCCATTCAATCCACTATTGCCGAACTAAAGAATAACCACCGCGGTATCGCTCACTGGAACCATCGCATTGCTGGTACGACGTTTGAATCAACGCTTCGATGGATCGATGAAGCCAACAGAGGGTATGTCTATTTACACGACATAACGCGCTCCGAAGCCTTACAAAAACGCCTTAACTACTTGGCCTACTTTGACCCGTTAACCGCACTACCCAACCGACGCCGCTTCGAGGAAGAAATTGATAATATTCTTGCCCTCAATAAGCAAGACAGCTCAAACATCTGGGCAATTGGCCTTATCCGATTAGACCGCTTCGCGCATGTTACTTCCGGTCATGGCTATAACATAGGTGACAAATTACTCTCCGCTTGCGCTGAGCGACTCAATCAGGCTATCCCAAACGATAGCGATGCCATTTTGTTCCGCTTTGATGGCGCCCGCTTTGGCATTTTAACACCCGTCGCCCAAGGCGAAGAGGTCGCAAACGCGCTAAATAGCGCCATGCTAGACACAATCGAAATCAAAAATATACCTTTTTACATAACGATATCAATAGGTTACACAATAAACCAAAGCACTGACGAATCAGCATCAAAGCTCATTACCAATGCTGGTGCAGCGCTTGAAAGAGCCACCCAAAATGGTGGTAATACCGTTTGTTTATTTACTGATGAAATGCGCACCCGCGAATTAAAATGGCTAAATATGGAAATTGCCCTTAGGCAGTCACTCGCGGCGGGCGAGCTCGATGTTTATTACCAACCCCAAATTGACACCAAAGAGGGATATCTTGTTGGTATGGAGGCCCTTGTACGATGGCGTAAACCAGATGGGGAGTACATCCCGCCCAGCGAATTCATCCCCTTGGCAGAGCGCATTGGACTCATCGTGGTTTTAGGGGAATGGGTCCTACATAAAGCCTTTGCCCAGGCCGCCCAATGGCACCAAGAATTCGGCAATTCATTTAAAATGGCCGTCAACATATCGACCAAGCAGTTTAATCATGTGCATTTTTTAAGCATGCTGAACAACGCCATCGCTGCTACAGGCGTCGACCCTAGCATCATTGAGATTGAGATCACCGAATCGGTCATGATGGACAATACCGATTACACAACTCAGGTTATCGATATTGTTAAAGATATGGGATTTTCAATTGCCATTGATGATTTTGGCACAGGTTATTCATCTATGAGCTACCTCAAAGACCTACCGATAGATAAGATCAAAATTGATCGTAGTTTCGTTGTGCAAATCAGCACTGAAAATGAGAACCACGGCGAGAAAGAACGTGATAAAGCGATTGTCACTTCAATCATCGAGCTGAGCCACAACCTCAATATGAAGGTCATTGCCGAGGGCGTGGACAACTCAGAACAAGTTCATTTCTTGCGCCAAGTAGGCTGCGATTACTTCCAAGGATTTTTATTCAGCAAACCCATTGCGGCACAAGATATGGAAGAATTTATTATCGCCAACAGTAAAGACTTACCCAAACTAGACTAATCTTCGTCAATTTGCTCCGGCATACCCGCACGCGGCATACTCGGGAATAATGAAATATTACTGCCGCCTTTGGCTTGGGAAACTTTTACCGCGCCTCGCTTTTCAACTTCATCAATCCGAATGATGGTATGCATTGGAATAAAGCTACGCTTGACACCGGTAAACTCATTTTTAAGCTTTTCTTCTGATGGGTCGATTAAAATTCCTGAACGCTCACCAAACACGTATTCTTCTACCTCGATAAAACCGTACATATCGCTCTGATAGATTTGCTCTACATACAATTCGAACACTTCGTTTTGATTGTGAAAGACAACCTTATACATAATTGACGTATCAATCTCGCTAGGGAATTAAAAGGGCGGCAATCATAACATAACTGTTCAAATAAAAATCAATCTCGTCCCTGTCCTCACACTAGATTCAACGATATAATTGCCCACCTTTTGAGCAGGACACAGGTATTAAGGCCTATGGCAACTAAAAAGCTTTACATTCAAACTCACGGCTGTCAGATGAATGAGTACGATTCATCACGGATGCGCGATTTATTGGGCGAGTCACACCAACTCGTTCCCACAGACACACCCGAAGATGCCGATGTAATCCTCTTAAACACTTGCTCTATCCGAGAAAAGGCTCAAGAGAAAGTATTTCACACCCTGGGCCGTATGAAGCGCCTTAAAGACAAAAACCCTGATCTAGTCATTGGTGTCGGCGGCTGCGTTGCTAGCCAAGAAGGCGAGGCAATTAGTAAGCGTGCGCCTTATGTCGATATGATTTTTGGACCACAGACGATTCACCGCCTCCCTGAAATGATTGATGCATCGCGCACCAATCCGCAAGGCCCGGTGGTGGTCGATGTCACCTTCCCAGAAATAGAAAAGTTTGATCGTTTGCCCGATCCCACCGTCGAGGGCCCTAGTGCCTTTGTTTCTATTATGGAAGGCTGCAACAAATACTGTACATTCTGTGTCGTACCTTACACTCGCGGCGAAGAGGTTAGCCGACCTGTCGATGACGTCATCTTTGAAATTGCCCACCTAGCAGGTCAGGGTGTGCGCGAAGTTAACTTACTCGGTCAAAACGTTAACGCTTACCGCGGTGAATCTCATGATGGTTCGGTTGTAGACCTAGCTGAGTTAATTACCCTTGTAGCTAAAATTGATGGTATCGACAGAATTCGTTATACCACATCACACCCCGTCGAGTTTAGCGATGCGCTAATCGATGTCTATGCCGAAGTTCCCGAACTTGTCTCGCATTTACATCTACCCGTTCAAAGCGGATCTGATCGCGTTCTTGCCTTGATGAAACGCGGCCATACCGCACTTGAATACAAATCGAAATTGCGCCGCTTACGCAAGATTCGCCCCGACATCAGCTTCTCATCTGATTTTATTATCGGCTTTCCCGGCGAAACAGAAAAAGACTTTGAAGATACCATGAAGCTAATTACCGACATCGGTTTTGATACTAGCTTTAGCTTTGTGTACAGCGCTCGCCCTGGGACTCCAGCATCCGACCTACCCGATGACACCCCTGAAGATGTGAAAAAGCAGCGTCTTGCTCTACTTCAACATCGTATATTGCAACAGGCTGCTGAGATTTCACGCCGTATGGTGGGGACAGACCAAGTGATTTTGGTCACCGGCGAGTCCAAGAAACAACTCAGTCAACTTCAGGGCCGCACCGAGAACAACCGGGTTGTTAATTTTGCCTGCGACGATACCTCCTTAATTGGCAAGTTCGTCAAGGTGCATATTAACGAAGCCCTCCCTAATTCTCTTCGCGGTGATTTAGTGGAAGTCATTGGCTAATTTGACCATTTATTAATCAACACTATTCAAACGCGGGCACCACGTTTATAGTGTTGATTAAAGATTTTACAGGATACATAAACCGTTTGAACGACAGCACAATTAGCAAGGATATTATTCTTGAGCCCAGCAACATCAAACGACTTGCGAATCTTACAGGTCAGCTTGATGAACACCTGAAACAAATCAGCAAGCGTCTCAATGTGACGATAAGCAATCGCGGCCATCATTTTCGCGTTCAAGGTCATGATGCAGGTGTGCTAGCTGCGACGACTTTGCTACAGCAGCTCTATAAAGAAACTGCCAGCAGCGAACTGAGCCCTGAGATTGTTCACTTGCATCTACAGGAAGCAGGACTCGAGGTTCTACTTGAAGAAAGCGAGGAAGCTCAACAGCATATTCCTGTCATTAAGACTCGCCGCAGCATGGTTAAATTGCGCGGGAAAAATCAAACCTCTTATGTCAAAGCCATTCAAACCCACGATATCAATTTTGGGATTGGGCCCGCTGGAACCGGCAAGACCTATTTGGCAGTTGCCTGCGCGGTACAAGCACTTGAACGCGAAGAAATTCGCCGCATTTTATTGGTGCGACCCGCGGTCGAAGCGGGTGAAAAGCTTGGCTTTTTGCCCGGCGACTTGAGTCAAAAGATCGACCCCTACCTTCGCCCACTCTACGATGCTCTGTATGAAATGCTGGGTTTTGAAGTGGTTGGTAAACTTATTGAACGCAATGTCATTGAGGTGGCACCACTTGCGTATATGCGCGGAAGAACACTCAACAATTCATTCATTATTCTCGATGAAAGCCAAAACACGACCAAAGAACAAATGAAAATGTTCCTCACCCGAATTGGCTTTGGCTCGACAGCGGTGATCACTGGTGACGTCACCCAGATAGATTTACCACGTGGCACGCAATCTGGCCTGACCCATGTCAGCAACATTCTGCAAGGCGTTGAAGGTATTTCCTTCACCCATTTTGGATCGCGCGATGTCGTGCGCCACCCATTGGTGCAAAGGGTTGTAGAGGCCTACGATCGTTATGAAAGCGGAGAAACACTGGTTGTTCGCAATAACGATCGCGCCAGTAAATAATGATGCAGCACGATATAGATATTCAAATCGCTAGCGATGACGACATACCTGATGATGCCGCCCTCATTCGATGGGCGCTTAAAGCACTCAGCGATCAGACACAGGCTCGCGAAATGACAATCCGGGTCGTAGACGAAGAAGAAATTCGTCATTTAAACAAAACTTATCGCGATAAAGATTACGCCACTAATGTCCTGTCTTTTGAAGCCGATTTACCCGAAGAATTATCGCTACCATTACTGGGTGATATTATTATCTGCCCGGCAGTGGTTAAGCGCGAAGCACTTGAGCAAAATAAACCCCTTGATGCACACTGGGCCCACATGGTCATTCATGGAACCTTGCATTTACAGGGATATGATCATATAAATGATAGCGAAGCCGAGATCATGGAAGCCTTGGAAATAGCCTTAATGCAGCAGCTAGGCTACGCTGACCCATACAATACTGGAGCACAAACCCCCAATGAGTGAAGACCGATCTAGCAACGATCTAGGCGATAAGACCTGGATCGAAAAAATTTCAGCCGCTTTTTCAGCCGAGCCCAAAAGCAAGGCAGACCTTATCGAACTGCTCGATATTTCGCACAGCAATGATCTGCTCGACAACGACGCACTCAATATTATCAAAGGCGCCCTAGAGGTTGCTGAACTTCAAGCACGCGATGTTATGGTCCCCAGACCGCAAATGGTGGTCTTACGTGACGACTGCGAAAGACAAGATTACTTACAAGCCATTGTCGAATCGGGTCACTCACGCTTCCCTGTCGTTGGTGAGAACATCGATGAAGTACGGGGTATATTACTCGCGAAAGATATTTTGCCGACGTTAATTAATGGCACCGAAAACACCGAACTTTCTGATCTCGTACGGCCGGCAGTATGTGTCCCTGAGAGTAAACGACTCAACGTACTACTTCGTGAATTCCGCGAAAACCGTAACCACATGGCTATTGTTATCGATGAGTATGGCGGTGTTTCTGGGCTCATCACCATCGAAGACATCCTCGAAGAAATCGTGGGTGAAATCGAAGACGAAACCGACGAAGACAGCGATATTTTCATTCGCCGCGTCCACGACAATGACTTTGTTGTAAAAGCTCTGACCCCCATCGACGACTTTAACGAGTTCTTCAAAGCCTCACTTGATGACAGTGAATATGAAACCATTGGTGGTCTCATCATGCAGAGTTTTGGCTATTTACCGCAGCGCAATGAGGTCACCGTCATCGATGGATTTACTTTCCGGGTAGTTAATGCTGACAACCGCCAACTGCATCTATTGCGATTGAGTCTAGAAGGCTAATAGCTATGTGGCTGCGACGCCATCAATACGCCATTGTCGCCACACTAGGCGGTATCGCCATCAGTCTTTCTCTTGCGCCACTGCATTGGTGGCCACTGGCCTTCCTTGGACCCGCTCTCATTTATTGGGCGGTTCATTACTCCCCCCTTGAGCAGGCCAAATGGGTGGGTTGGTGGAGCGGTCTTGGGCTTTTCGGCAGTGGCGCCTCCTGGGTATATGTAAGCATTCACTACCACAGCGACACTCCTGCTGCTTTAGCAGCCATCATGACCTTTATTTTTTGTGGTGGTCTAGCGCTGCTCCCTGCTGGCATGGCTTGGTCCTTTCGTCGCTGGTTTTCTCAGCAAGCGTTGAGTCCACTTTTCTTTACCGCCCTGTGGGTATTATTTGACGCACTGCGCGGCATTATCCTCACCGGCTTCCCATGGCTTTTCATTGGTACCGCCCACACAGATAGCCCTCTTGCTAATTTAATGCCAGTAATAGGCGCCAACGGCCTAACGGCCATCACTGTGTTAATGGCCACTTTGTGTATTCACATGGCTCAAGCTAACCACCGCAAATTGGCCAGTGTGTTACTACTTATCACCCTTACTGGCACTGTCTCAGCGCACCAATTCTTGACACCCAGCGTCAGTAAACTGGGCGATAACCCGCTGACGATAGGCATAGCCCAGGGCAATATTGCCCAAGCAGAAAAGTGGAAACCCGAAAATGTTCGCAGCACACTCAGCACCTACACTGCGCTGACAGAACAACTCTGGAGTAGTGACATTATTATCTGGCCTGAGTCCGCCATCACTATCGACTACTGGCGTGCCTCTAGTTTCCTCAATGCCATGCATGAGATCGCCACCATGGAGAATGCTACCTTAATCACCGGCATTCCCTATATCAGCCCCCGCGGCGAACAGATACACAACTCTATCACCGCCATTGGTTTGGGTGAGGGTCTTTACCACAAGCAAAAACTCGTACCTTTTGGCGAGTACGTCCCTCTCGCTTCAACGCTAAGAGGCACTCTAGCCTTTTTTGATTTGCCCATGTCGAGCTTTGACCGTGGCGAACCCAATCAAGACTTATTGCGCGCAGGAAACTACACTCTGGCGCCTTTTATTTGCTATGAAATTGCCTATGGCGAAATGGTACGTGAACAATTACGCGACGCCAATTTTATCGTCACGGTTAGCAATGATGCATGGTTTGGTCGTTCTTGGGCACCATGGCAACATCAACAAATAGCGCGAGTCAGAGCCATGGAAACCGGCCGTTTTGTGCTGCGTTCGACGAATAATGGCATTTCTTCTGTGATCGATAGTGACGGAAAAATTGTCGCTTCAACCGCCCAATTTGAAGAGGCCACTCTGCAAGCCAACGCTTGGCCGATGCAAGGTGAAACCCTATTTGTTCGCTGGGGCTCTACACCCATTTGGTGGCTGTGCGTGATACTTTTAGTCGCTCAGCGACTTATTCATACAAGACGCACCACAAGTTGAGTTTCAACTACCTTTTCACCCCCACAATAGGGTAAAATTATCACTTTTCGCCGCTTTGCGGCGCCTTTTTCAGCATTGAGTCGAGACATGGATCAACACTACAAACCCGAAGAGATTGAATCACAAGTACAAGACTACTGGCGCAACAACGACAGCTACAAAGTCGAAGTCGATCCCAGCAAAGAAAAATACTACTGCCTGGCTATGTTTCCCTACCCAAGCGGCAAGTTGCACATGGGTCACGTGCGCAACTATACCATCGCCGACGTAATTTCTCGCTACCAGCGCATGCTGGGCAAAAACGTATTGCAGCCAATGGGCTGGGATGCTTTTGGACTGCCCGCTGAAAATGCTGCGATCAAAAACAAAACGGCGCCTGCTAAGTGGACGTACTCCAACATTGAGTACATGAAAGACCAACTCAATCAGCTCGGCTTTGCCTACGATTGGTCTCGTGAGTTAGCCACGTGCACACCTCAGTACTATCGCTGGGAGCAATGGTTCTTTACTCGTCTGTATGAAAAAGGTCTCGTGTACAAAAAAACCTCTGCCGTCAATTGGTGTCCCAACGATGCGACAGTTCTAGCCAACGAACAAGTAATCGATGGTTGTTGCTGGCGCTGCGACTCACCGGTTGAGCGTAAAGAAATCCCTCAGTGGTTTATCAAAATTACAGCCTACGCCGAAGAATTGCTAAAAGACCTTGACCAGTTAGACGGTTGGCCAGAGCAAGTTCGCACGATGCAACGCAATTGGATTGGTAAGAGCCGCGGTGTCAATATGAGCTTTCCGTTGGCCGCCCCTATCGCCGGTTACCAAGCCATCGACGTTTACACCACTCGTCCTGACACTCTCATGGGAGCCACGTATGTCAGCGTCGCGTTGGACCATCCAGTGGCCAAGGCTGCCGCTGAAAACAATCCAGAACTGGCGGCATTTCTCACAGAGAACAAGCAACAATCTGTCAATGAAGCCGCCATGGCCACCATGGAAAAACGCGGCATGGACACAGGTTTTGTCGCACAACACCCGCTGTCTGGTGAATGGGTGCCTGTTTGGGCGGCAAACTACGTGTTGATGGATTATGGCTCAGGTGCCGTCATGGCAGTACCAAGCCACGATGAGCGCGACTTTGAGTTTGCCAATAAATATCAACTACCTATCGTTCAAGTCGTCGCATCTACCTTAGACACCGACGCACCATTTGATGCCTCCACTTGGCAGGAATGGTATGGTCGTAAATCTGATACCGTAACGATTAATTCTGGTGAATTTGATGGTTTGAACTTCGAGGCCGCCTTTGACGCTATCGCAGCAGCGCTTAAAGAAAAAGGACTGGGAGACACCACCACCAATTACCGTCTGCGCGATTGGGGCGTTTCTCGACAGCGCTACTGGGGCGCGCCCATTCCGATGCTCAATCTACCTGAGGGTGGTGAAATACCTGTACCCGCGGATCGCTTGCCGGTATTACTCCCTGAAGATGTTGAGTTGGACGGCATCACGTCTCCCATTAAAGCTGATCCAGAGTGGCGTAAAACGCAACACAACGGGCAACAAGTTGAGCATGAAACCGATACCTTTGATACCTTTATGGAATCTAGCTGGTACTACGCACGCTATACTTGTCCTAATTACGATGAAGGCATGCTAGATAGCGAAGCTGCCAATTACTGGCTGCCTGTAGATCAGTACATTGGAGGCATCGAACATGCCATCTTACACCTGTTGTATGCTCGCTTTTTCCATAAACTCATGCGTGATGAAGGACTCGTTAACAGCGACGAGCCTTTCAAACGCCTACTTTGCCAAGGCATGGTGCTCAAAGATGGCGCCAAAATGTCGAAGTCTAAAGGCAATACGGTAGATCCGCAGTCATTGATTGAGACTTACGGTGCTGACACCGTCCGACTTTTCACCATGTTCGCTGCTCCGCCAGAGCAATCACTAGAATGGCAGGATTCTGGCGTAGAAGGTGCCAACCGTTTCCTTCGCAAACTCTGGAAACAAGTAGCGGCGTTTAAAGAACGTGGCAGTGAGCGCAGCATCGTATTAGATGAACTTTCATCTCAGCAGCGTGACGTTTATCGTAAAACTCACGAAACCATTGCTAAAGTCAGCGATGACTATGGTCGTCGTCAAACCTTTAACACTGCGATTGCGGCCGTGATGGAACTACTGAATGACATCAGCAAATTAGCGGGTAGCGAACATAGCCATGCTGGCGTTGAGCGCGAGGCCCTTGAAACGGCGGTACTCTTGTTAGGCCCAATCACACCTCATATCAGCCACAGCCTATGGTTAGAACTCGGCCACCAAAAAGCACTTATTGATGTCGATTGGCCAGTAGTAAATGAAGCGGCCTTGGTGCGCGATAGCATCGAACTCGTCGTTCAGGTCAATGGTAAGCTGCGCGCCAAGATCTCTGTTGCCGCAGACGCCAGTCGCGATGCCATTGAATCGATAGCACTGGCGGACGAAAACGTGCAACGCTTTACCGAGGACAAACAAATACGCAAAGTCATTGTTGTTCCGGGCAAGCTCGTGAATATAGTGGTGGGCTAATCGATGCTTGCTATGCTGCGTAATTTGTCTTTATTAACGCTGCTTCTAACGCTCATTGGATGCGGTGGATGGCATTTACGTGGCAGCCAAGACGACGCCATCAATACCGACCTTAGCCTTAACATCAGCGGCGGTAGCCCCGAGATGAGAGCGGCTCTCTATCGCTATGCGAATTTAAATGATATCGAGACACGCGAAAGTAATGCCGATGTTCATCTGACGTTGCATAGCGATGTTTATAGACGACGCATACACAGCGTAGGGGTCAACGAACAACCTACCGAGTTTATGCTCATTTACGATGTGGTAGTGAGCGGTCAATCGGGTAACCATCGTCTATTTAGCCAAGCCAATATGCGTCGTGAGGATATCTTCGCCTACAATAGTGAAAATCCCTTGGCCGGCGATAACGAAGCGCAAATTCTTATTGAAGAGATGCGCAACGACTTGGCTCGCCAACTGATTTTACGTGCCATTCGCCAAGCGAATCGACAACCATAATGCAGCTGCGTCCAGATCAATTAGCAAAGCATCTGGCAGGGGATTTAAAACCCATTTACTGGATTCATGGCAACGAAACCCTTGTGGTAATGGAATGCCAAGAAACATTGCGCAAAGCCTGCCGCGACAAGGGTATATTAGAGCGCGATGTCTACCATGTAGACAACCCAAGTCAATTTAATTGGGACAGTTTGGCAGACGCCAATGCCAGTTTATCGCTTTTTGGCGATCGGAAAATCATCGAACTGCGACTGTCTGGCAATAAAGTCGGAGACCAGGGTTCAAAAGCCCTCCAAGCTTATGCAGCGGATGCCAATCCGGACAACGTGTTGATCATAAGTTCACCTCGTTTAGAAAAAGCCCAGCACAACAGCAAGTATTTCAAAGCCATACAAGCCAGTGGCGCTACGGTGCAAGTCTACGATATCAACAGCCAAGATTTACCCGCTTGGCTAAGTACAAGAGCCGGGGCTCGCGGACTGCAGTTATCGGCTGAGGCCTGCCAAGTGATGGCTGACCGCGTGCAAGGTAATCTTCTAGCTGCAGCTCAAGAAGTCGACAAATTGATCATGGCAGGTCACACCCAGGTCGATGCCGCCATGGCTGAATCGGTTGTGGCCGACAGCGCCCGCTTCAATGTCTTTGCTATGGTCGATGCCGCCATGATGGGCGACACCCGCTGCCTGACCATGTTGGAATACCTCCGCGCTGAAGGCAATGATGCGGTGGGCACTACGATGGCGTTGGCTAGAGAACTGAGAAATGGGCTAGCCATCGTCGAAGGTCTTGAGCGCGGGCAAAGTCTAAAAAGTATCATGGATGGTTTGCGGCTCTGGTCATCCAAAATGCCGATCTATCAAAGTTTCAGCCGCCGCATGAATGTCAAAAAAGCCGCTCGCCTGCTCCAGCAATGCAAAGAAGTAGACCATATGAGCAAGGGCATGGCCGATGGCAACCCATGGACAGGCATTGGCCGCATACTGCTTAATATGTGCCGCTAGCAACCATCTCTAGACACCCCTCCTCCATCAACACCAAGGCGTAGTCACGTCCTCAAGTAACACAGGGTCGGGAGTAATGCCCGCAGGAATGTGGCGACGAGCCATCATAAAATCTGCCGGACTATTTACTGCATCTACCGCAAGCAATCTACCTTGCTGTAGATAAAAGACAGCAAACTTGCCACTCGCAGGATCTCCGCGCACTACCGTCTGATCAAATCCAGCCGATAATCCAGCCGTCTGTAACTTGATATCATACTGGTCAGACCAAAACCACGGCAGTGCGTCGTAGGCTATCGGCTTGCCTACGATAGAGGCAGCGGCCACCTTAGCTTGGTCATTCGCATTGGGTACCGATTCCAAGCGCAGACGTGTTTGGTATAAGTGGTTGGGATGATTACAGCAATCACCAATAGCAAAAACTCGTGGATCGTTGGTTGCCGTGGTCTCATCGACTAGGATGCCATTGTCACAGGCCAAGCCAGCCTCCTGTGCCAATTCAACATTGGGTAAAACACCAATACCTGCCACTAAAACATCAAAGCTAATTTCACTGTTGTCTTGAAGAACGGCCACCCATGACGACCCCTCTTGTCTTACATGATCAATCATCGCCGACACACGAATATCGACACCGTGCCCCTTGTGGAGCTGAGAGTAAAAATCACTCATGATTTCACAGGTCACTCTCGCCAATACCCTCGGCTGAGCCTCAAGAACCGTTGCCACTGCTCCCAGCGCTGTCGCCGAAGCCGCTAGTTCGAGCCCTATATAACCTGCTCCTACAAGCAACACCCGCGTCCCCTCACCCACGGCCTGCTTAATACCCTCGGCGTCATCAAGGGTGCGAAGATAATGAACATTTGACGTGGGATAACCGGGGATTTCTAACTGCCTAGGCCTGGTGCCTGTGGCAATGATTAGGTAATCGTAGCCTATACGGTTGCCGCACGCCGTGAGCACACACTGACTTTCACGGTCTATTTCAGTAACCGTGGTATTGAGCCTAATATCAGCACCCACTTTGTCGTACATCGCCGCACTTTTTATGGCCAGCTTATCCGCTTCCAGATCACCTTTTAGGTAAGCTTTAGATAGTGGCGGACGCTGATAAGGCAGATGGGGTTCATCACTCAGCATGACAATACTGTCCCGCCAGCCCGCTTGATATAGCGCAATCACCGCTTCAGCGGCGGCGTGACCACCGCCTATAATGACAACAGATTTACTCACATAGCACTCCTTTTGTTGGCCTCAATAATAAACATCCATCCCGGAAAGGCAATAAAAAACACCGACGCGGGGATAACTATTAATGAGCTGCTTTAAGGATACCTAGCGTCACATTTGCCAGATTATGCCACCTACCTAACCATGCTTTTTAAGCATTAATTGTCGAGCAAGCTTGCCTTTATGTAAATCATACTTTACATTTAACGCTATCCACTAGAGGCATTAACTATGAACAGCCACACTCACACAAAATCTTTAGCACTTTGGACCGGTCTTTGGTTAGTCACAACGGCAATCGCTAGCTTTGGCCCCACGCTAGCGTGGAATGGCAACGTGTTGTTAACAGGTATAGCCATTGCCATCAGCGTTGCCGCAGGTTGGTTAATGGTCAAAGCGAATATCAAACACGTGCTCGCTCAAGATGAAATGCAGCAGCGTATAGCACTAGAAGCCATGGGGCTAACTTTGGGTATGACGTTAATTGCAGGTATCGGTTACTCATTACTCGATACGAGCAATCTAATTCACAACGATGCTGAAATTAGCGTACTGGTTATTTTCATGGGGCTCGCCTACTTAGCGAACCTGCTTCTCGCCCAGAGACGTTACTCATGAAAAACAGACTCAAGGTGTTACGAGCAGAACATGACTTTACCCAACAGACGCTTGCCGAGCAGCTTGGGGTCTCTCGACAAACCATTAATGCTATTGAAAAAGGTAAGTTCGACCCAAGCTTACCGCTGGCGTTCGGCATTGCGCGTTTATTTAACTGTAAAATAGAAGATGTCTTTAGCGACGAGAATGCTGACTAATCCACCATGGCCGCACGATAAAAAGCTAACTCCGCATTGAGGGCGGCTATATTGTTTTGTGGCCGACGAAACCCGTGCCCTTCGTCACTAAAATAGTGGTATTCGGCCTTGCCACCACTGCCTTTAATCGCCTCCACCATGGAAACTGTCTGTTCAGGGGTAACCACTTTATCGGCCAACCCCTGAAAAAAAACAATTGGCGTATTAATATCTAAGGCTCGTAACGTGGGCACACGTTGTAAATAACTCGTCTTGGTCTCATCCATATCTCCCAGCAACCACGGCAGATAATGACTTTCAAATTTATGGGTATTTGCATGCAAACGCAGCGGATCAGACACACCAAAATACACCGCCGCTGCCTTGAAGCCTTGGTAGTTCAATAGCGCCATCAATACGCTGTAGCCCCCAGAGCTTCTACCGCGAATAAATACCTTGTCAGGATCAGCTCTTCCCTGCTCAATTAATTGCTGCACGGCACAGCGAACATCATCCACCTCCATTTGTCCCCAGTCGTGCTGCAGCTGCAATCTAAACTCTCGACCACGATTACTGCTACCGCGGTAGTTAAGGTCAAGCACCGCAAAACCATGATCATTCCAGAATTGAAACATGGGATTAAACACAGGATAACTAGAAGAGGTTGGGCCTCCATGTAAGTTAATTAGCACCGGTAATGCACCCGAGGTATGACTCGGCGCATACCAATAGCCATAGACCGTTTGCCCCTCGCTTTCAAAAGCCAAGACCTCAGGCTGACTGGGTTGTTCTACGTCTAAGGGGAGCGGCACACGCCAAATAGAATGCCACCGTCCGTTGTAGTAGTCGCTAATCTCACCCATGCAATCCGGGCCCGCATGAATCGCTACCACCCGCGAACCTACAACGGCCAACTCTTTTATTTGCCGCGCTGCATCGGGTTGGCATAGCTCTTCATTACACCAAAGTGTCACCCCCGAACCATCAAATCGTGTTGACCAAAGTTGCTCGGCCGCATCAATGCCATAAAGCTGCCAGCCTGATTGCCAGGGGGCATTTGCCATGTCCACACCAGGTGCTAACACCGAATTAGTCTCTCCCTTGGCATAGCT
>Ga0209961_1000209_pt1 | contig 21090 bp, 19 predicted proteins | sample SalPonA_B_H2O_MG_FD_185719 | JGI IMG/M metagenome (GOLD analysis project Ga0209961, IMG submission 185719) | Water microbial communities from South San Francisco under conditions of wetland restoration - Salt Pond MetaG R2A_B_H2O_MG (SPAdes)... | ecosystem: Environmental > Aquatic > Non-marine... | reverse complement strand
CTTGTGCATATTACGCGTTCGCTCAGTCGGCATATCCGTGAATCTGATGTATTAATGCGGGTCGGTGGAGATGAGTTTGTGCTGATCGCGCCGGACCATCAAGGGCTCAGCTCAATTGAGGCCCAGGCTTCAAAGTTAGTTGAGGTCATGCATAGACCGTTTGACTACAACGGGACCTCCCTGAATCTTGGTGGCAGCATTGGCGTCGCAATCTACCCTGCAACCACTGAAGATCCGCAGCAGCTGATAGCGCTTGCTGATGGCGCTATGTACAAAGCTAAGCAGAAGGGTAGCGGATACCTCTTGGCTCAGTCCGAAGAGTCAGCGTAACATAGTTAGCCCAACATAAGCTGAGTGCCGTAAACGTGACTAGTGAAAACGCCCCCGATCGCGGTCGATTAACGATTCGTACCCTTGCAATGCCCTCTGATACCAATCCGGCTGGCGATATTTTCGGTGGCTGGGTTTTGAGTCAAATGGACCTTGCCGCAGGCATCTGTGCGGGGCAGCGCGCTCAGCGCCGCGTTGTAACCGTTGCTGTAGACAGCATGAGCTTTATTCGCCCGGTTAAGGTGGGTGACATCCTGGGTGTCTACACCGAGGTCGAGCGCGTCGGGCGTACCTCTTTAGATATTCATGTGGAAGCCTGGGTTCGGCGTGGGCGAATAGGGCAACGAGAGAAGGTAACCGAGGCCATTTTCCGCTTTGTTGCTGTGGATGATGCAGGCAAGGCTACACCAGTGCCATCGCTCGATGAACTGCCGCCTTATGTTGCTAGTGAGCTTTAGAATAGTGCTTGTTCCAGCCTAAGCGCTGCAATTCCCGACATCTGAGCTGCACTCAAGGCAGACTGCGCAAATATTCTCCCGGCCCGTGGCCGCCGCCCTCTTTTGGCAGTCAGAGCTCGAGAATCTGGGGTTCAATTAAAAGCGCTTGGGTTTCGCTGGAGAGCCACAGCTGAGCATCTTGGATATTGACCTGCAAGTGCATGCCGCGTTCAGCAAACTTAGCCAGCGCTGTGCTTTGGTCGCTGGGGATATGAATTATCTCGAGGTTTCTCTGTCGAGTTCGCTCCGCGTGAATGCTCTGCAACCAGGGCTGTACCGCCTGATCTGATCCGTAGCAGAGAATCTTCACCTGCCGACTGCGATTGCACGCCTTACGAATACGTTTGTCGCTAGGCAATCCTACATCGATCCAGAGCTCTATCTCATCGCTGTAGCTTTTTAACCAGAGATCGGGCTCATCATCGACACAAAGACCGCGAGTGAACTCAAGTCTCTCACTGGCAAAAAGGGCAAAGCCAATGACTCGTAGCATCATTCGCTCGAGGGTCTCAGATGGGTGGAGCGCAAGCGTCAGCGGGTGCTCGGCGTAGTAGTGCCGATCCATGTCCGCGATCTCTAAATGCGCTTTATATATAGTCGCGTTCTGTGCCATCTCTTTAGCTCGCTAATCTTTTAACCAAGCGCAAGCCAAACAGAGACGCCCATCATTAGCGTCCCGGCAATGCGGTTCATAATTTGAACATTGCCGCGCTTGCGCAGCAGATGGCTCAACGCCTTGCCGCCAGAGGCGTAGCCGAGTAGTGAGAGGAACTCTAACGCTAGGATAATCGCAAGCATAATTACAGACTGCATTAATAGCGGCTGGGTGTTATCAATAAAGGGCGGCAGGAGTGCGATGAAAAATGCCCAGCCCTTGGGATTGGCAACGGCCGTTATAAAACCCTGCGAGAAGAGTGAACCGGCCGTTGCTTGGCTTTCGGATGGGCTATCGCACTTTATCGCCATTTTGCCCTTGGAACGCCACAATTGAATGCCGAGGTAGAGCAGGTAGGCACCACCACACCACTTGAGCGCGAAGAAGAGTTGCGGGTACTGCAGCATTAGAGCAGCCACCCCAAGGATCGTCAGCACGACAACGAGACCAACGCCGATAAGCTCACCGATCATCATGTAGAGAGTGCGACGTATACCAACGGTCATACCCAGCGTCATGGCGAGTGTCATGCACATACCAGGGGTGATGGAGACGAAAAAGAAAGTGGTGATAAAAAGTGCGTAAACCGACAGCGACATGCGTTAGAGCTCTATGAAATCGAGGCGCTATATTGCGCTGGTTTTGCGTAAAACAAAAGTCCCCGATTAGACCGGCGTGAAATCCTAGCCAGTACCTTGGTGCGGAATCTGGCCAAGCTGCGCATTTTGGGCGCGGCCAAAACGCCCCAAAAAGTCAGAGCCTCTGTATGCTAACCTATTCCGATCATCCTTGTTGCCAGAGCTGATGGCATAGACCAACCCCCTTCTTAGTTTTTATTGGAGATGGCGCGGTCGCCATCTTGAGGCGATGTTAGAGGAAGCGTTAAGGCACTGTTAGGGCGCGCTGCGTGAGTAGTTTAATGGGCTGCGAATGGCGCGCGCCTGGCAGGTTTGCGAAAATGCGGGGTTATCTGCCGAAGCTATGGCTGGATTGATTCAACAGATCTATTCCATACAGGAATGCATTCCACAAAAATAATGAATTTGTCTATTTCAAAGTAGCTCCTTACAATTGGCAGCACTAATGCTAGGAGTAAGACATGGCTGGTAAAACTCTCTATGACAAACTCTGGGATGCACACTTGGTGCGCCAGAATGAAGACGGCAGCTCGCTGATTTACATTGATCGTCAGATTTTACACGAAGTAACCTCTCCCCAGGCTTTTGAGGGCCTACGTATGGCGGGGCGCAAGCCCTGGCGTATTGACGCCAACCTGGCGACGCCTGACCACAATGTTCCTACCACGGCGCGTGCCGGTGGTGTCGATGAGATTGTCGACCCTGTATCACGAATCCAGGTTAAGACGCTGGATGAGAACTGTGACGAGTATGGAATCGTTGAGTTCAAGATGCTGGACGAGCGTCAAGGTATCGTACACGTTGTAGGTCCAGAGCAGGGCATGACCTTGCCGGGCTCTACTGTTGTCTGCGGTGACTCGCACACCTCTACTCACGGTGCTTTTGGCGCGCTGGCACACGGTATCGGCACCTCTGAAGTTGAGCATGTATTGGCAACGCAGTGTCTGATCGCGAAGAAGATGAAGAACATGCTGGTGCGTGTTGACGGCGAGCTGGGTACGGGTGTAACCGCGAAGGATGTTGTGCTGCACATCATCGGTGTCATCGGTACGGCTGGCGGCACAGGCTGTGCACTGGAGTTTGGTGGTTCGGCGATCCAGTCGCTCTCTATTGAGGGACGCATGACTATCTGCAACATGGCGATTGAAGCGGGTGCGCGCGTTGGCTTGGTTGCAGTGGATGATAAGACGATCGAGTACTTTAAAGGGCGTCCATTCTCACCAACGGGCGATGTTTGGGACGCGGCTGTAGAGAACTGGAAAGGTTTGGTCTCTGATGAGGATGCAGTTTTCGATAAGGTCGTAGAGATTCGTGCCGAAGATATCAAGCCGCAGGTGACCTGGGGTACATCTCCCGAGATGGTAGTTGCGGTTGACGGTACAGTTCCAAACCCAGCCAACGCTAAGGACTCTGATGAGGCCAATGCGATTACGCGAGCTTTGCAATATATGGGTCTAACTGCCGATCAGTCTATTACTGACATCAAGCTGGACCGTGTCTTTATCGGTTCATGTACCAATAGCCGTATCGAAGATCTGCGCGCAGCTGCTGAAGTGGTTAAGGGTCGTAAGGTTGCGCCAACCATTAAGCAGGCACTGGTTGTGCCGGGCTCAGGTCTGGTCAAAGCCCAGGCTGAAGCTGAGGGACTGGATAAGATCTTTGAAGAGGCGGGTCTTGAGTGGCGTGAGCCGGGATGTTCAATGTGTCTGGCTATGAACCCAGATAAATTGGGTAATGGAGAGCACTGTGCCTCTACTTCAAACCGAAACTTTGAAGGTCGTCAGGGCTTTGGTGGTCGAACTCATCTTGTGAGTCCAGCGATGGCAGCAGCGGCAGCGGTCACCGGCCACTTTGTTGATGTGCGCACATTAGAGCTGAACGCTTAATAGGGGAGAGAGACGATGAAGAAGTTTGAAACACATACAGGCGTTGTCGCTCCTCTGGATCGTAAGAACGTTGATACCGATCTGATCATTCCGAAGCAGTTTCTCAAGTCGATTAAGCGCTCTGGCTTTGGCAAGAACCTATTTGATGAGATCCGCTATCTAGATGAGGGCCAACCCGATCAAGATTGTAGTGGTCGTCCATTGAATCCTGATTTCGTGCTGAACAAACCTGAGTTCGCGGACTCCAGTATTCTGCTTGCACGAACTAACTTTGGTTGTGGCTCAAGCCGTGAGCACGCACCCTGGGCGCTTGATGACTACGGCTTCCGCGCGGTCATTGCGCCGAGCTACGCGGATATTTTCTTCAATAACTGCTTCAAAAATGGCCTTTTGCCAATCATCCTGACTGAAGATGAGGTTGATGAGCTGTTTAAAGCGGTCGCTGCTGAACCCGGCATGAGCCTGACGGTTGATCTGGTAAACCAGAAAGTGGTGAGCCCAGCTGGGAAAGAGTACAGCTTTGAGGTTGACGCTTTTCGCAAACACTGTCTGCTGAATGGTCTGGACGATATCGGCCTTACGCTTGAGCATGCTGACGATATCCGTGCCTATGAAGCGAAGCGCCGCGACCAGGCTCCTTGGCTGTTTGACGCAATTAAATAATCTGTAATCGCTCGATTTATCGAGCGATTAGTCGCGCAGTAAACTGCGCTCGTACAGCAGCATAACTTTGGAAATATAGATGAACGAAAACAGAGTATTAATTCTCCCGGGTGACGGTATCGGGCCTGAGATTATTGCGCAAGCGCGCCGCGTTTTGGAGCTTGTAAACGAGCAAAACGGCTTAGGCTTGGAATTTGACGAAGCGCACCTCGGCGGCGCGGCAATCGATGCGCACGGCGTACCTATGCCAGAGGAGACACTTGCGAAAGCGCGTGAGTCAAAAGGTATTCTACTGGGTGCCGTAGGTGGTCCAAAATGGGATGCGAACCCTGACTTCCAGATCCGCCCAGAGAAGGGGCTGCTGGGTATTCGCTCTAATCTTGAGCTGTTTGGTAACCTGCGCCCAGCAATTCTCTACCCGCAGTTAGCTGATGCATCCACGCTCAAGCCTGAGGTGGTTTCGGGTCTGGATATTTTGATTGTGCGCGAACTGACAGGCGGTATCTACTTCGGTCAGCCGCGTGGCGTGCGCACCACTGAAGCGGGCCTGCGTGAGGGATACAACACCTACGTTTACAACGAAGAGGAGATCAAGCGCATCGGTCGTGTCGCATTTGAAGCGGCGATGGCTCGCGGTAAGAAACTCTGTTCAGTTGATAAGGCCAATGTACTTGAAGTGACAGTGTTGTGGCGTGAGGTGATGGAGGAGCTCAAATCTGAGTATCCGGAAGTTGAACTGAGCCATATGTATGTCGATAACGCAGCGATGCAGCTTGTGCGGGCACCAAAGCAGTTTGATGTTGTGGTTACCGGTAACATGTTCGGTGATATCTTGTCGGATGCTGCAGCGATGCTGACGGGATCTATCGGTATGTTGCCATCAGCTTCCCTTAACAAGCTGGGACAGGGCATGTATGAGCCCTGTCACGGTTCAGCTCCGGATATCGCCGGTCAAAACATCGCAAATCCATTGGCAACTATCCTCTCAGCCGCTATGATGTTGCGCTATTCGCTGGATAAAGGTGATGCGGCCGATCGTATTGAGAAAGCGGTTAGCGATGTTCTCGATCAAGGACTGCGCACCGCGGATATCTTCTCTGAAGGTATGCAGCAGGTCAGCACAACGGAAATGGGTGACGCGGTTATTGCTGCGCTTAGCGCGTAAGCGGCCACGACACGCAATAAGGCCGGTCAGAAACCGGCCTTTTTTAATAGCCCTCGAAATTGGATATCGGGGACAGACGTACTCTCAAACAGAGGTTTAACATGAATCGTGTAGGTTTTGTTGGCTGGCGCGGTATGGTCGGGTCAGTTCTCATGCAGCGTATGCTGGAAGAGAAAGACTTTGACCAGATCAACGAGCCAGTATTTTTCACCACTTCTCAGGTAGGCCAGGCAGGCCCTGAGATCGGTAAAGAGATTGCTCCGCTGAAAGACGCAAATGATATTGATGCGCTTAAACAGATGGATGTAATTATTACCTGTCAGGGTGGCGACTACACGAAGGCGATTTACCCTCAACTGCGCGAAGCAGGATGGGACGGTTACTGGATTGATGCCGCCTCCGCTCTGCGTATGGCAGACGACTCTATCATTATTCTTGACCCAGTTAATTCCGATGTCATCGACAAGGGTCTTAGCAAAGGCATCAAAACGTTCGTTGGCGGCAACTGCACAGTTTCACTGATGCTCATGGGTCTGGGCGGTCTCTTCAAGGCGGGCCATGTTGAGTGGCTCACCTCAATGACGTATCAGGCGGCTTCTGGTGCTGGTGCTCGTAACATGCGTGAGCTGATTACTCAGATGGGTCAGATTCGCGACGGTTCAGCGGCGATGCTAAATGATCCCGCTTCTGCAATTCTGGATATCGATCGCCAGGTGGCTAACACCATGCGTAACGAACTCGCGGTAGATAACTTTGGCGTGCCGCTGGCAGGTTCGTTGATCCCTTGGATTGATGTACCAGTAGCCGATGGTCAGTCGAAAGAGGAGTGGAAGGGGTACGTTGAGACCAACAAAATTCTTGGTCGCACAGCGAACCCTATCGCTATTGACGGAACTTGTGTGCGTATCGGTTCAATGCGCTGTCACAGCCAAGCATTTACCATCAAACTTAACAAAGACATCCCGCTGGATGAGGTTGAGTCGATGATTGCTGAAGCTAACGACTGGGTAAAAGTTGTACCGAATGATCGTCAGGTCACTATGGAGGAGCTAACTCCAACAAAGGTAACCGGAACACTGAGTATTCCCGTTGGTCGTCTGCGTAAAATGAAGATGGGTAAGCAGTACCTAAACGCGTTCAGCGTGGGTGACCAGCTTCTTTGGGGTGCCGCGGAGCCTCTACGCCGTATGCTCAGAATCCTGAGCGAGCGTTAATCACACGCACTTGAAACACTCGGCCCGCTTCTGCGGGCTGATTTATATCTGGAGTTATTGCATGTCGAATAAAGTTCTTCTTCTGGGTGTCAGTTCGCTTGCTGGCGAGCAGTTACTTGAGTTGCTTGAAGATCACCCTCTGGCAAAGGAGGTGATTTTTGAGTTGTACGATACTGAGGAGGAGGCGGGTCGTTCGCTCATGGTGAATGGCAGTGCATTGCGCGTGCGCAGCTACGCCAACATCAATTTGGACGAGGCTAAGCTGGCGGTACTCTGTGCCCCCGAAATACCGGCTGAAACTATTGCTCAGATAGCCCCCGCTCTGACACTACTTGACCTTCATGCGCGAGCGCAGACCGCCGCGGGTCAACTGTTGTTAAGCGGTGTGGCACAAACTCAGCTCAGTTTGGAGAAGGGGGCGGCATTTCGCTCACCGGAACCGGCTCTGCTGACAACCGCTCTGCTGCTCAAAACGCTCTCGGCAGCTGTTGAGCCGCTACGTGTTACTGCGACCTTGATGCTGCCTGCCAGCCTTCACGATCAGGCGGGGGTTCAAGCGCTCGCTACAGAGACAGCGCATCTGTTGAATGGGCGCGAGGCAGCGGCTAAGTTGCTGGATTCGAGCATGGCATTTAACCTGCTAGCCCAGCCGCAACCGCTCGAAGCCAACGGCTCAATGAGTGTGGAGTCGCTATTTGCAGAGGGTTTAGGTGAGTTGCTTGGTGCAGAGGATCTAGAGGTGAACGCTTCTGCTGTTGAAGTGCCCCTTTTTCACGGTACTGCGCTAACACTGGCGATTGAGCTTGCGAAAGGTGCAGAGATCGCTGAGCTGGTAAGGTTGATCGATCGTGAGGCGAAGTTGCGCTACGCCCCTTCCGCGTCTGCATCGACGCAGAGCGCTACCGGTATCGATGAGTGTCTGGTTGCGCGTTTGCGATTTGATTCGCGGGATGAAAATGTGCTTCTGGCGACGCTGCTGTTCGACGAGCAGCGTTTGGGGCGGGCCTCAAACGCCATAGACGCTCTCAGAGTGCTTGTAACTGCGCACTAATTAACCGTTTTCTGTCTCTTTTTGGGCGCGTCAGTGCTAAATGCACTGGCTCGCTTGACCACTTTCTATCTTCCTACAATACTTCAGGTAGTTTTGCGAAACGCAACTGCCTGTTTTTCTGGCAAAAAAAACAGGCTTACTGGCCAAAGATAAGGATAGATAAGATGGTGCGCAAACTCGCGCTTAGTCTCGCTGTAGCTGCAGCTATTACAGCCGGACAGGCAAATGCACTGGGTCTCGGAGAGATCCGTGTGAATTCAGCACTGAATGAACCGCTAGATGCCGATATACGTCTGGTGCAGGTTCGCGACCTTTCCCCACTACAGATCATGCCGCGCATGGCTGATGTCGATGAGTTCTCCCTTGCTGGATTGAGCAAATCTCGTTTCCTTAGCGACGTGAAGTTTCAGGTAAAGATTGAGCCCGATGGCAGTGGTTCGATTCACGTCACCTCATCGGTACCCGTACAAGAGCCATTCCTTAGCTTCCTGATGGAAGTGAACTGGCCCAACGGGCGTCTGGTTCGCGAGTACACGCTGTTGCTCGATCCACCTGTGTTTGATCCGGCCCCCGTCACTACCACAATAAGTGCCCCGAGCGCACTGCAGCAGCCGGCAGCACCCAAACCAGTATCTGCGCCAACACAGGCGAAGCCCAAAACCACCGCTAACATCAAAACCAATATGGGCGGGTCAGAGGTATTCGTTAACAACAACGATACGCTCTATGTACTCGCCAAGAACAACCGGCCAGCCTCAGATATCAGCATTGAGCAGATGATGATTGCGATGCAGCGCAAGAATCCACAGATCTTCCCGACCGGCAACATCAACGTGATGCGCGCCGGTAAAGTGATGCAGATACCGACTGCTGAAGAGGCTCGTGCTTTAACGCGCAAACAGGCGATCGCTGAAGCTGCGCGGCAGACAGCCGAGTGGAAAGCGGGTCGTCGTGCAGCGACTGCAAAAAAAGAGGAGCCCGCCAAGCCGGTTGATACCCCGGCTGAGGCGAGCGGGACGGCTGAGGGCGCCCCCGGCACTGAAGCCGATAGTCAGCTTAAGATCGTTACCGCGGAGCCACAAGCAGAGGCGGAAACTGAGGTCTCTAGCGAAGCGGCGCCAGATGAAGAGGCGAGTGCAGAAGAGGCGCTCTCTGCTGCAGAGGCTGAGCCAGGCGCGCGTGAAATGGAGCTCATGCAGCGTAATGAGGAGCTTGAGAATCGCCTGCTGATGACCCAAGAGTCGGTCGATAAGGTTTCGCGTGAAAATGCAGACCTTGGTGAGAAGCTTGACTCGATCCAGGAGCAGTTAGTTGCCATGCAGCGCCTGATTGAGCTCAAAGATCAGCAGATGGCAGCGCTTCAAGCTGAGATGCTGAAACAGGCTCAGGAGGCGAATAAACCCAAGCCTAGCGCTGTTGACGAGTTCATCAACATGCTAATGGCTAACCCAATCTATCTTGGCGGTGCCGGTGGGGTGTTGGTGCTTTTGCTCGCGCTGATGGCGCTCGCGCGTCGTCGTAAGCGTGGCGAGTATGAGGAGGAGTCGGTACCTCGTAAACGCAAAAAGTCGAAAAAGTCCGAGCCCGAAACAGATGAGATTCCAGAATTTGACGAAGCAGATGAACTGGATACACCTGCGCCATCTAGTGCTGCACCCGCAGCAGCTGTGGCGGCCGGCGCAGTTGCAGGAGCGGCAGCTGCTCAGATGCAAGATGAGGAGCTCGACGAACTTGATGATCTTGCTGATCTAGACCTCGATATGGATCTTGATCTGGATGAGTCGACCGAGGTTGAAGAGGCTGCGCCTCAGCCTATACCGGAATCTGAGTTGGAAGCAGAGGGAGATGACTCAGAGATCGACTCTGTGCTCGATGATATTCTCAATGATGATGTCGACACAGAATTTGAAGCGGGCGAGATTGATGACCTTGACGCTCTGCTGGATGAGGATGCTGAGGTTGATACCGATGTAGATGAACTCGCCCGGGCAGAGGATGAGGTTATCGAAGACGATGAGCTTGAGGGGCTAGCCTTTGCTGTGGATGATTCTGATGGTGAGTCTGAAGTCGCAGCTGAAGCTGACGAGATGATTGATGACGAGCTCTTCAGTGAAGAGGTTGAACCAGAATCCGATCAGGTGTCGTCATCAGAGGAGCCTGATGAAGCGGATCTCATCGATGAACCGATGGAGTTCGATTTGGCTGAGGAGTCTGGCCTAGATACCCTGCCAGCCGATGAGAGTTTAGATGATCTGGTAGACGATGATCTTGATGCCCTGCTAATGGAGAGTGCTGAGGAGCTGAAGGAGGATGAGGCTGCGCAGTTCGGCAAAACCGTCGCCGAGGTTGAAGCAGAGGCCGAAGCTGAAGCTGCAACTCAGACGGCTGAGGTAGGCGATGACGAGGATGAAGAGGACCTAGATCTAGATTTTAATGTGGTTAAACCCACTGCTGACGAGGATCTAGAGGCCGAGTTATTGGCTGATAACCTGAGTACCTCGGCGGATGAAGATGAGGATCTCGACTTCAATTTCGATATCCCCGATGAAGAGGATTCGCTTATTGAAGACGCTGTTGGCGCATCGGGTGACATCTCGGGTGACGCCTCGGGTGAAGAGGAGTCTGAGGAAGAGGCAGGCGCTGATGATCTCGATGAGATGCTGAACTTCGATATGGAGTTGCTGGACGATGCCGAACCAGAAGCAGAGACTCGGCCAGAGCCAGAGCCAGAGCCAGAGCCAGAGCCAGAGCCAGAGCCAGAGCCGAAAGCTGAAGATGGCGAAGATCTGGATTTGGACCTTGATGCGATGATTAGCGGTCTCGATGATGAGGCGTCAAGCGATGAGCCTCAGCGGGCTAAAAAGCCGGGTGAGTTGGTTGAAGAGGAGCTAACCGCCAACATCGCCCACGACCTCGATCTCAGCTTAGACGACGACATTGAAGAGATGTTGGCAGAGGATGAGGGTGATATTGAGTTGGTGGAAGAGGGTGATGAAGACCTGAACATGGATGAGGGTTTCGACCTCCTAGATGGGGCCGATGAGGTAGAGACCAAGCTTGATCTTGCACGCGCTTACATTGAGATGGACGATACCGAGGGTGCTCGTGATATCCTTGGGGAAATCGTTCGCGACGGCTCTGCTGAGCAGCAGGCCGAAGCCCAATCTCTATTGGATAAGTTGAGCTAATGAGTAGCACGCAACACCAAGAAGGGGCGACGCAAGTCGCCCTTTTTCGTTATGCACTTGGAATCGAGTATGCAGGGTATAACTATCACGGCTGGCAATCCCAGCGGGAAGAGCAGGTCGCCACAGTGCAGGAGACACTTGAAGCTGCGCTCTCTCAGATCGCCTGTCACCCCGTCAGCGTAATCTGCGCCGGGCGCACCGATACCGGTGTAAATGGCTGCTACCAGGTGGTCCATTTCGATGCTCAGGTTGAGCGCCCGAGTCGTGCTTGGGTACGTGGAACCAACACAAAACTCCCCGATGACGTTGCAGTGCTTTGGGCACAACGGGTCTCAGATCAATTTCATGCGCGCTTTAGCGCGATGGAGCGCCGCTACCGGTATCTCATCTACTCCGCAGAAGTTAAGCCTGCCATTTTGAGTCGGGGTGTCACTTGGACGCACAAAACCCTGGAGCTATCGCGCATGCAACAGGCGGCGAAATACCTGGTTGGTGAGCACGACTTCACCTCCTACCGTGCTATCGCCTGCCAGGCGAAAAGTCCCGTTAAGACGGTCAAGTCCCTTGAGGTTTATCAGAAGGGGGAGCTCATCGTTATTGATATCTGCGCTAACGCCTTCCTCCACCATATGGTGCGAAACGTCGCTGGTGTACTTATGAAGATTGGTTCCGGCGAAGCCGACGTGGAGTGGAGTCGCGAGGTATTAGAGGCCCGTGATAGGCGAATGGGAGGCGTGACGGCACCCCCCTGGGGGCTCTACTTTGTCGACGTAAAATACCCCCCAGAGTTTGATCTCCCGCCAGGTAATAAAGGCCCATTTTTCTTGTAGAGGGCGCGAACACCTCGGATTACATTGAGACGGATCAAAGCCGGCCGCTAAGCCTTTCGCTTAAGCCCCGGCTACGTTAAGATAGCCGCTCTGTTTTTGCGCTTGAGAGCTTGTTTTGAGAACGCGAGTTAAGATCTGTGGAATCACCCGAATCGAAGACGCCAAGGCGGCTGTCGACGCGGGCGCTGATGCACTCGGATTTGTATTCTACTCGAAAAGCCCACGCGCGGTTTCAATCGCAGACGCCGCTCCCATCATTGCTCAGTTGCCACCTTTCGTTACCAGTGTGGCTCTGTTTGTTGATGCTGAGCCTGAGTTTATTCGTAAGGTTGTCGATGAGACACAGGTGGATCTGTTGCAATTTCACGGCAATGAGAGCGCTGATGAGTGCGGTGGCTATAGCCGCCCTTATATAAAAGCTCTGCGAATGAGACCCGATTTAGATCTAAACCAAGAGATGCTCGCGTACGCAAGCGCGAGAGGTGTTTTGCTTGATGCCTACACCCCAGGTATCCCTGGCGGTACAGGTGAAAAGTTCGACTGGTCAAGGATACCGGCTCATCTAGCTGCGGGGATAACTCTGGCTGGTGGTCTGGACAGTAGCAACGTAGCTGCTGCTGTTGATCAGGTGCGGCCCTACGCCATTGATGTTAGCGGTGGTGTAGAGCAGTCGAAGGGAATCAAGGACGCCGAAAAACTAAAACAATTTATTGCTGAGGTGCACCGTGTCAACAACAGCTGAGCAGAACAACTCAATTCAAATGCCTGATGCCAATGGCCACTTTGGCATTCATGGCGGTCGATTCGTATCTGAAACTCTGATGGGTGCTCTGGAAGAGCTAGAGGCTCTCTACGACAGATTGAGTAAAGACCCCGATTTTCAGGCCGAGTTTGATAAGGACCTGGCGCATTATGTCGGTCGTCCATCGCCGCTTTACCATGCCGAGCGCTTATCTGCCCATTGTGGCGGGGCGCAGATCTGGCTCAAGCGCGAAGATCTCAACCATACCGGTGCTCACAAGGTGAATAACACCATCGGCCAAGCGCTGCTCGCCAAATACATGGGTAAGCCTCGTGTGATCGCTGAGACGGGTGCGGGACAGCATGGCGTGGCTTCAGCTACGGTTGCGGCGCGCTTGGGTCTGGAGTGTAAGGTTTACATGGGTGAAGAGGACGTGCGTCGCCAAGCTCTGAACGTCTACCGTATGCGCCTCTTAGGCGCTGAGGTTATCCCAGTGACTTCTGGTACGCGTACTCTCAAAGACGCGATGAACGAAGCGATGCGCGACTGGGTTACAAACGTCGATAACACCTACTACATCATAGGCACCGCCGCAGGTCCGCACCCCTATCCCAAGCTTGTGCGTGACTTCCAAGCCGTTATTGGTCGTGAGACTAAGCAGCAATCAATGGCCCAAATCGGCCGTCTGCCAGATGCTGTAGTGGCTTGTGTCGGGGGCGGCTCTAATGCCATTGGTATGTTCTACCCGTTCATGGATGACGAAGAGACGCGCATGATTGGCGTCGAGGCGGGCGGCTACGGTTTGGAGACCGGCCAGCATGCTGCTCCGCTGACTGCAGGTCGTCCGGGTGTGCTGCATGGTATGCGCACCTACCTGATGGAAGATGATGCGGGTCAAATCCTCGGCACTCACTCGGTATCAGCGGGTCTAGACTACCCTGGTGTGGGCCCTGAGCACAGTTACCTTAAGGATATCGGTCGCGCAGAGTATGTTGCTGCCACTGATGACGAGGCGATGGACGCTTTCCGAAAACTGACCCAGATTGAAGGCATTATGCCAGCGCTTGAGTCCGCTCATGCTGTGGCATATGCGATGAAAATGGCGAAAGAGATGTCACCCGATCAAGTGATCGTAGTGAACCTCTCGGGTCGTGGTGATAAAGATATTCATACCGTCGCGCAGATCGACGGCATTGAGATGTAAGGTTGTAGGGAAAAGAGACGAATGAATCGTATTGAAGCGCGCTTTAACCAACTTAAAGCCGATGGTAAGAAGGCGATAATCCCATATGTAACAGCAGGGGATTCGCAACCATCTGTTACTGTGCCGTTAATGCACGCTCTGGTTGAAGCGGGTGCTGATGTTATTGAGCTAGGTGTACCCTTCTCTGATCCGATGGCTGATGGTCCAGTTATTCAGCTCGCTTGCGAACGCTCACTCATGCATGGCACACGCCTCCTTGATGTCTTGGATATGGTGGCAGAGTTCCGTCAGCAAGATCAGCTAACTCCGGTAGTCCTTATGGGTTACCTCAACCCAGTTGAGGCGATCGGCTATGAAAACTTTGCCCAGCGTGCCAAAGCTGCGGGCGTAGATGGTGTTCTTACGGTAGACCTACCACCGGTTGAGTCTGAAGGTTTGATGGCGGCGCTCAAAGCGGAAGGTTTGGATATTATCTTCTTGATCTCTCCCACGACTTCGCCCTTACGCCGCAAAGCGATTTGTGAGCAGGGTTCTGGATACCTCTACTACGTATCAGTTAAGGGTGTTACGGGTTCTAAGGCTCTCAACGTGGAGGAGGTTGCTGCCTACATCAACGACATGCGTCAGGATACCGATCTGCCACTCTGTGTAGGCTTTGGTATTCGTGACGGTGAGTCTGCCGCTGCAGTGTGTAAGGTTGCAGATGGCGCCATTGTTGGTAGTGTATTGGTAAATCAGATCGCTGAGCTGGCTAACAGCCCGCAGGAGATTCCTGCAGCTGTCGCTGCGATCGTTAAAGATATGCGTGTAGCGGTAGATGCTGCCTAAGCGCGGGGATTGTTATGAGTAACTGGCTAGATAAGATCGTTCCTAACCTTGTTCGTTCTGAGAAGAAACGCAACAGCATCCCTGAAGGCCTATGGGAAAAGTGTCCAAAGTGTGAATCGGTTCTCTACAAGCCTGAGCTTGAGAAGAATTTTTCGGTCTGCCCGAAATGTGACCACCATATGCGTATCGGTGCTCGTGCACGCCTGCAGCAGTTCTTGGACGAGGGTAGCACCACTGAGTTAGCCGCAGATATCGAACCGATTGATCGTTTGAAGTTCAAAGATTCCAAAAAGTACAAAGATCGCCTGACGGCTGCACAGCGCGACACTGGTGAAACCGATGCGTTAATCGCAATGCGCGGTACGCTTGAGTCACAGCCCGTTGTTGCAGTGGCGTTCGAGTTCCGCTTTATGGGTGGCTCTATGGGTACGGTAGTTGGTGAGCGCTTTGTGCGAGCGGCAGAAGTGGCGCTAGCTGAACGTCAGCCGCTAATCTGCTTCTCCGCCTCAGGTGGAGCTCGTATGCAGGAGGCTCTCTTCTCGCTCATGCAGATGGCGCGTACCAGTGCGATATTAGAGAAGATGCGTAAGGCGGGTGTGCCGTTTATCTCTGTACTTACTGATCCAGTATACGGTGGTGTATCGGCCTCTCTCGCGATGCTAGGCGATCTCAATGTCGCAGAACCACGCGCACTTGTTGGCTTTGCAGGTCCTCGTGTTATTGAACAGACGGTGCGTGAAAAACTTCCTGAGGGTTTTCAGCGCTCGGAATTCCTACTCGAGCACGGGCAGGTGGATATGATTATTCACCGCAAAGAGATGCGTGAACGCTTGGGCAAAATTTTGCGTCAGTTTCAGGGGTTGCCTGCGCGCGATAACAGTGAAGCCGAGAACGCTTGAGTTTCTACGTGCGGTGATTCAGGGAGTCTCTCAGGGTGTCTAACCAGCTAAGTCTGGAGATGTGGCTAGCTCGTATTGAGGCTGGCCATCCTACCGAAATCGACATGGGGCTCGAGCGCGTTGCGCAAGTTGCTAAGTCGATGGATATCGGCTTTAGTGGTACCAAAGTGATTACGGTTGCGGGTACCAATGGTAAAGGCTCTACCACTACACTCTTAGATGCCATTCTGCGCGCCTCCGGTGCGCGCACAGGTGTCTTCACCTCACCCCATTTTCTGCACTACAACGAGCGCATCCAAATACAAGGGGAACCCGTTTCTGATGCTGCTATTTGTGATGCATTTTCATATATAGATCAATGCCGTAAAGATATATCCTTAACTTATTTCGAGTTTGGAACCTTGGCTGCGCTGCAGATTTTCAACAAGGCTGAGCTTGACTACGTAATCCTTGAAGTGGGTCTTGGCGGGCGTCTTGATGCGGTCAATATTATCGATGCTGACGCCGCCATACTCACGAGTGTTGCACTCGATCATACCGATTGGTTGGGGGATACGCTGGAGAAGATCGGTTACGAAAAGGCGGGTGTTTTTCGAGCCGGAAAACCGGCTGTCTGTGGTCTAGCGCAGCCACCCGCGTCAGTCATCGAGCATGCAGGTGCGATTGGTGCAGAGCTCTATCGCCGTGGGGTTGACTTTGATCTAGTCCATGAGGGCGACCTCTGGAGCTGGCACGGGCAAGACGCCCAAGGTGAAACCCTGAGCTATGAGCATCTACCGCGGCCAAATCTGCCCTTGGCAAATGCACCGAGTGTGCTACAAACACTCGCTTTAGTTGCACCCGAAGTTGGCATTAGTGCGATTAAAAAGGGGCTAGTGGAAGCACAGATGATGGGGCGTATGCAGCGCGAGCGTCTGGGCCAAAGCCCCATGATACTTGATGTTGCGCATAATCCTGAGGCGGCCTCTTATCTCGCCACGCGGATTCAAGATTTGCAAATTGCGGGCAAAGTGCGTCTCATTTTGGGAATGCTTGGCGATAAGGATAGAGAAGCGGTTATTGCTGCTCTGGCACCTGTTGTTGATGAGTGGCACCTAGTCTCACTGCAGGGCCCGCGTGCGAGCACTGCGGAACAACTGCAGTCCTATCTCTCACAAACGGCTTTGCACTACGCCAATGTTGCCGAGGCTTTAGATCGTCTCTCTGGCAGCACCCAAGCCGAAGATCTGGTATTGGTGTGTGGTTCTTTCCTAACGGTTACGGAGGCGCTCGAGTGGCTGATAGCGCGAGCCTAAACAGAGGTCTCAAACGCAGGCTGGTGGGCGCACTAGCGCTGGTTGTTATTAGCTTGGCGATTACCCCGCTGCTGTTTGATGCGGCGGGCTACAAAGAGCGGCAACTGGAGAATAGAATCCCACCTGCGCCGAAACCTTTTGCACCACTCTCGGTGAATGCTACGAGTTTGGATGTCGAAGCTGCTGTGATAGAGATACAGTCTGCGTCTGAAGCTGAGCCGGTGAACATTAGCCCAGCTCCCGCTGCAGTAGAGGAGGCTGTGAGATCGGCTGAACTTGGTCCAGCCCCTGCAAGCGATACGCCCAGTCTAGATCAGGACGGCTTACCGGTTGCATGGGCGCTGCAGTTGGCGAGCTTTCGTGATGAACGAAATGCGCGTGCGCTGCAGGCCGATCTCTTAAAAGACGGGTATAAGGTTTACATCCGCCGGTCTGATTCGTTGGTGCGAGTCTATATCGGTCCAGAGATGCAGCGTTCGCGTCTGGAGTCACTGCAAGAGAGTATAAAAACGAAGTACTCACTTGATGGCATGATTACTCGATTTAGCGTCGAATAGTGCATTGGGTTCAACGCACGCCTCTGCTAATATATTGTCATATTTTCACTGAGACACATTGATGAATTGGACAGATTGGGTGATCGTCGGCATTATCGCCCTGTCAGGTTTGCTGAGTCTAAAGCGCGGTTTTCTGCGCGAGGCGATGTCACTGATTAGTTGGATCGTCGCATTTATCCTGGCACGACTATTCGCTGGAGTTCTCAGTACCCACCTTACTTCTTTCCTTCCAGATCAGTCGGCCGCGCTTATGGCTGCGTTCGCAGTACTTTTTGTCGCGACCTTGCTGGTTGGTTCTCTTATTCAGATGTTAGTGATCGCGCTTGTAAGAGCGACCGGGTTGTCAGCCACTGATCGACTGCTCGGCGTCGGTTTTGGCGCTGTGCGCGGTGGCTTAGTAATCGTTGTGATGGTAGCGCTATTGCGTGTTACACCTGTGGCCACCAATGAGTGGTGGCAATCCTCCAGTCTGATTCCGCACTTTGTGCTGTTAGAGGGCTGGACAAAAGATATGGCGAAGCAGTTAGGCGCGGCTATCTGGGATGCGAGTAGCTCCAGTTAAGTCGGTTTGACACAGTTGTTACAGAAACAGTTGTTAGAGGTTAAAACCCATGTGCGGTATCGTTGGCTTAGTAGCCAAAAGTTTTGTAAACCAGACAATTTTTGATGCGCTAACGGTGCTTCAGCATCGTGGCCAGGATGCGGCAGGTATGGTTACCTGTGATGGACAGCGCTTCTTCTTGCGCAAAGATAACGGTCTGGTGAATGAGGTGTTTCGTACACGTCATATGAAAAAGCTGAACGGCAATATGGGTATCGGGCATGTACGTTACCCGACCGCTGGGAGCTCAAGTTCTGCGGAAGCGCAGCCTTTCTATGTTAACTCACCGTACGGTATCGCGCTCGCACACAACGGTAACCTGACCAATGCCGAACAGCTTGCCGACGAAGTGTTTCGCTCTGATCTGCGCCATATCAACACGACATCGGATTCTGAAGTTCTGCTCAACATTTTTGCCCATGAGTTGCAGGCGCTTGGCAAGCTTAATCCTAATGCTGAGGATATTTTCCAAGCGGTTGAGCGCGTCCACCAGCGATGTGAGGGTGGCTATGCGGTGGTCGCCATCATCACCGGTTACGGTATCGTAGCCTTCCGCGACCCCTTCGGCATCCGTCCGCTTGTATACGGCAAGCGTGATACTGAAGAGGGTTCAGAGTATATGGTTGCGTCCGAGAGCGTAGCCTTAGATACCTCTGGCTTTGAACTTGTGCGCGACCTTGAGCCGGGTGAGGCGATTTTCATCTCGCAAGAGGGTGAAATTACCACCAAGCAGTGCGCCAGTAAGTCCATTTTGGCACCTTGCCTATTTGAGTACGTCTACCTAGCTCGCCCTGACTCAATTATTGACGGCATATCGGTTCACCATGCACGTATGGAGATGGGCGTAAAGCTGGCTGAGAAGGTGATGCGTGAGCGTCCCGATCACGATATCGATGTAATTATCCCTATCCCAGACACCAGTCGTACATCAGCACTGGAGATGGCGAAGGCTCTGGGTGTCACCTTCCGCGAAGGATTTATCAAAAATCGCTATATTGGCCGCACGTTTATCATGCCGGGGCAGACTCAGCGTAAAAAGTCTGTGCGCCAAAAACTCAACCCTATATCGGCCGAGTTCCGCGACAAAGTTGTAATGTTGGTCGATGACTCAATCGTACGTGGTACGACTTCAGCTCAAATTGTTGAGATGGCGCGTCAGGCGGGGGCGCGTAAGGTCTACTTTGCGTCCGCTGCACCTGAGGTACGCTTCCCTAACGTATTTGGTATAGACATGCCTTCGCCAACGGAGCTGATCGCACATGAGCGCACTGCAGACGAGATCGGGGAATTGATTGGTGCTGACTGGATGCTCTATCAAGACCTCGAAGATCTCAAACGCGCTATCACCAAGTTCAATGATCAGATAGATGACTTTGATACCTGTGTATTTAATGGCAAATATGTGACCGGCACTGTTTCTCAGGAGTACCTCAACCGCATTGATGCCAAACGTAATGACGATGCGAAAGCGTCTGCAGGCAACAAGCAGGACTCAGACGGTAATGAGTCTGCCGATCTGCATAGCGCATTCTGAGGCGAATATGGGCAAAAAGAGTTTTGAACGGCCAGAACGCCTTCAGTTCACAGACACAGGCTACGCAACCGAGACGCTAGGCGTCAGAGCGGGGCAGTATCGGAGCGAGGAGGGTGAGCACTCCGATGCTATCTATGCGACCTCGAGCTTTGTCTATACCAGCGCGCAGGAGGCTGCCGCCACTTTTGCTGGTGATATTGAAGGCAACGTCTACTCACGCTTTACTAACCCTACAGTGCAGGCGTTTGAGCGCCGTATTGCGGCGATGGAGGGCGGTGAACGTGCCATTGCTACCTCATCAGGTATGGCGGCGATATTGAGTCTATGCCTCTCGTTATTGAAGCAGGGTGATCATATCGTCTGTTCACGTTCGGTATTCGGTTCAACGGTTTCGCTGTTTGAGAAGTACATCAGCCGTACGGGAATAGAGACCAGCTTTGTAGATCCGAAGGATCTCGATGCTTGGCGTTCTGCGGTACGCCCCAATACCCGCATGTTCTTTATGGAGACGCCGAGCAACCCTCTGGCGGAAGTGACGAATATTCGGGCGGTTAGTGCTATAGCGCAGGCTGCAAAGGCTAAGTTGGTTGTCGATAACTGCTTCCTGACACCCGCTTTGCAGAAACCACTGAGCCTTGGTGCCGATATTGTGATGCACTCTGCAACCAAGTACCTCGATGGACAGGGCCGCGTAGTGGGTGGCGTGGTTGTCGGCTCTGATACTGATATGGAGGAGGTATTTGGCTTCGTTCGTACAGCAGGGACTTGCCTAAGCCCTTTTAACGCCTGGCTTTTCCAAAAAGGCTTAGAGACACTCTCGCTGCGTATGCGCGCACACTCCGATGCGGCGCTACAGCTTGCACAGTGGTTAGAGCAGCAACCGCAGGTTGAGCGAGTCTACTACTCTGGCTTGAGCTCCCATCCGCAGCACGAGCTGGCAGCAAGTCAACAGAGTGGTTTTGGTGGGGTGCTCTCATTTGAGGTTAAGAGCAGTGATACTGATCTTAAGGCAGCCGCTTGGCGCTGCATCGACGCGACGCAGATGATTTCGATCACGGGCAACCTCGGTGATGTAAAGACAACCATTACCCATCCGGCAACTACAACACATGGCCGCATGAGCGCTGAAGCACGCGCTGCAGCGGGGATTCGCGACAACCTCATCCGTGTCTCAGTGGGTTTGGAAAATCTTGAAGACATTAAGGCCGACCTACAGTTGGGTCTAAACGCTCTCTAAGCTATGCAGATTGTACTCGCTCCCATGGAAGGGGTAGTGGATGCGCCGATGCGTCGCTTACAGGCGGCCATTGGTG
>Ga0209961_1000207_pt1 | contig 21144 bp, 22 predicted proteins | sample SalPonA_B_H2O_MG_FD_185719 | JGI IMG/M metagenome (GOLD analysis project Ga0209961, IMG submission 185719) | Water microbial communities from South San Francisco under conditions of wetland restoration - Salt Pond MetaG R2A_B_H2O_MG (SPAdes)... | ecosystem: Environmental > Aquatic > Non-marine... | reverse complement strand
CGCGAAGTGCGTTTCCAAACTGGCGGATGAGTTCGCCGCGTTTAGGTCCTGGAATACTGCGTAAGGCTTTAAAAGCGGCTTGAGACGCTGCAACTACTTTTTCGTAATCTGAGCTCGAAGTACTACTTACTTCTCCGAGTTTTTGACCATCGATTGGAGAATAAGAACTGATCCATTGGTCGGAACTAAAAGTGGTAAATCCTATGCTTGTTCCTACATTTTTATCCTTGAGGGACAGTGCGTTAAGGATTTCTTGAGGTGAAAATTGTGACATGCTGCTTTTTAATAGTTGCGTATAAAATTAAACATAAATCACGACTTGTGTTTAATTTAAAAAATTGAAGCAGCAGTTTTATTCACGTCGCTTCAACACCTACCTTTGTTATTTAGAATTAATACAAATAAGATGCGTCAAATTCTGCTATTTGCGAGTGTTTTAGTCTTTTGGACAAGCTGTTCAATGGATTCTTCAAATCAGGAAACATCGGAAGATCAAAAAGTTAAAATCGTTTGTACTACGAGTATAATGACGGATTGGGTTTCCAACATAACTTCTGATGATTTTGAAGTAGTTCCATTACTCAAAAGGGGAATTGACCCGCACGTTTATAAACCTGCGAAGAAAGATCTTGACTTATTGCGCCAAGCAGATGTGATTATTTACCACGGTGTGCATCTTGAGGGAAAGATTATTGAAGTACTGGAAAAACTCGAGGGCAAAGTGATTATCGATGCTGCGCAAGATTTTACGGTAGAGGAAATAATCAGTGATCCAAATTTCCCAGCCTCACAGGATCCACATTATTGGTTTGATACCCAATTGGTTGAAAAATCATTACAAACGATTGTGAGAGAAATTGCTGAGGTTTATCCAGAGCAAAAATCTAATATGGAGGCTCGAGCTTCAGCTTATCTAGCGGAAGTAAATGCAGCAGCTCTTAAGGTTGAAGATATTTTAGCGCCTATAGATTCAAGCATGAGAATTGTCATAACAACTCATGATGCATTGAGCTACTTTGCACGCAGATTCAACATTAGAGTGAATACTTTGCAAGGTGCTTCAACAGTGAGTGAGTTTGGATTGAGAGAGATGACAGAGCTTGTTGATTTTATTTGTGAGAATAAAGTTCCAGCGATCTTCCTAGAGAATATTGTAAGCCCTCAAGCTATGGAAAGTGTGCAACGTGGATGTCTTGAAAAAGGCGTTGAAGTAAAGCTTGGTCCCGAACTTTTGAGTGACTCTTTGGGTTCTGAAGAAGATCAAGATACTTACGTTGAAATGCTTCTCTTCAACGCTAAAATCCTTGCTACATACTTAGCTGTAAACTAATTCATTGGACCTCTTTTATAAATACCTCTCCCTCGCCGATCCAAATGTTCGGTATGTTGTGCTCTCCATCGTATTACTCGGTGGAGTGAGTGGTGCTGTAGGTAGTTTTAACTTCTTAAGAAAGAAAACACTTGTAGGAGAGACCGTCGCGCACAGTATGCTTCCGGGTGTGCTTATTGCTTTCTTACTTAGTGGGGTCAAAAATCCATATGTGCTGGTCACAGGAGCTGCGATTAGCGGGTGGTTAAGCATTCTACTTGTAGATCTAATTACTTCGAATTCAAAGATCAAAGGGGATAGCGCATTAGCCATAGTGCTTTCGAGTTTCTTTGGTTTTGGTATCGTTTTACTCACCATGATTCAAGCGAGGTACACCGGGAACCAAAGTGGATTAGATCACTATATTTTTGGCAATGCGGCGGCAATGAGTCCAGAAGATAGTGTAGCGTTTGCCTGGGTCTGTCTGATTGTTGTAGTATTAGTATTGGCCAATTATTTTTCACTCAAAGCGGTCATATTTAACCCCGATTATGCGAAATCTATCGGGATTCCAAGAAAGCGTATCGATGCGCTGATAAGCTTTATTACGATTCTAAGTATTTCAGTGGGTATTAAAGCCGTAGGAATAGTAATGATGAGCGCACTGCTTATCATTCCTCCTACAGCTGCTCGTTTTTGGACCTCTCGTTTCACCCCAATGCTCATAATAAGCGGAATTTTCGGTGGATTTGCGGGGTGGTTGGGAGCCTTTGTAAGTTATTCACAAACCTCAATGCCCACAGGTCCGTGGACTATTGTAGCGGTAAGCATCATTGCATTTTTATCGATGCTTTTCGCTCCGAAGCGAGGAGTAGTCTACCAGCGTTGGAATAAATTGATGTTGAAGCGCAGAATTAACGAAGAAAACTTACTCAAAGCAGCGGTTCAAAACGAAGTACGAGGTAAAGGCAAACTGTTCAATAGAACTGCAATATCTACACGTCAATACTTCGAGGCGAAGGTTTGGATGAGCACGGTTAGACGTTTGATTAGAAAGGGATTAATCAAGAAGGTGAACACCGGATATACGCTGAGTTCTAAAGGCCGTAGATACGGAGCAGAGATTGATAGAAGACATAAAATTTGGGAAGTGTATTTACAGCGCAGAATGCAGATGAGTGTGCATTTAGTGCATGATGAAGCAGAGACTATGGAGCACTTTTTAACACCTGAAATTGAGGAAGAAATTTTGAAGGAATTAGGACTGTGTTCAAGATTTAATCCCATTTTAGAGATTCACGAACTCATCCCAGACCCTGAATTAGCTTAAGTATGGATGCATTTTGGATTATCGTAACAGGCTTTTTAGTGGCATCTTCAACAGGAATGCTGGGGAATCTATTGCTGTTGCGCAAAATGAGTATGATGGGAGACGCCTTGTCGCACGCTGTCTTACCAGGTATCGTTGTAGCTTATTTGATTAGCGGTTCCAGAGCATCCATCCCTTTGTTTGTAGGAGCGATTGTGATGGGGGTTTTGACTACTTTTTTGATCCAATTTTTCTCTTCGAAGGGCAAGATGCAAAGTGATGCGGCGATGGGAACGGTATTCACATTTTTATTCGCCGTTGGAGTGATTCTAGTGACCAAATTTGCCGGAGAGGCAGATATAGATGCAGATTGTGTATTGCACGGAGAATTGGCTTTTGTGCCGCTGCAAACCTCTGCTTTTTTAGGATTAGGTGTTCCTGCACCCGTATGGACCTTGTTGGTACTTTTAGCAGTGATTCAAATCATCTTTTGGACCGGATATAAGGGCTGGTTGATTACCTCATTCAACCCTGAATACGCGCAAAGCGTTGGGATAAAAACAACCCTATGGCACTACAGTTTGATGGCTGCAACTAGTGTTGCAACCGTAGTTAGCTTTGAAAGTGTAGGGGCTATTCTAGTGATCGCTTTCCTAGTAGTGCCAGCAGCAACTGCATATTTATTAACGGATAAACTACCCTGGATGACCGTAATCATCCTGATACACGGACTTATATCCTCTACCCTCGGTTATTTCATTTCAGACGCTCTTGAGGCTTCTATTAGCGGAAGCATTGCGGTGATGAGCTTTATTCTCTTTGTTGGCGCCTTTGTTTGGAGCAAAAAAAAGGGCTAAAGTCCCCACTTTAGCCCTCACTCGCTTAACACAAAAACACGTACAACTTTCGTTGCAGTAGTTGGTTCATTACAAAACCCGTGCCGTTGTGTGTATGAAGTAAAGTTTTATACTTTTTTTTTACAATTGATTTTTTGAGGTTCTTCTTTTAAGAACGCTGGAACACTAGTGTCTACCAGGTAGCATCTGGATAAGTTCTCGATAGGCTTTGCATTTCTGCGAGTAAGTAGCCTAGCTGCGCGCTATGAATACCAAATCTACCCCCGGTTTGCATCCAAAGATCGGGGCTTGGCATTACCAATGTTCCTATTTTAAAGACCTCAGCCACTTTCGCTAACCATTTATCTTTCAAAGAGGAGAAACGCGTAAAGCTTTCATCGAGCTGATCAAACATGGGATGATTTTCGAATAATTCACCACTCCACATCCAAAGGTCGTGGACGCTTTGCTGCACCTTTTCATGACTTTCTTCTGTGCCATCACCTAAGCGAATGACCCACTCTGCACTCCACTGTGCTTGGTAGGAGATTTCTTTCAAAGCCTTTTCAGCGATGCCGGCTAGTGCTTTGTTGGAACAAGAGCGCAATTGGTCAAAAAGGAAAAAGTTGAAGGTATCAATGAAGAAACTGCGTACAATAGTATCGCCCCAGTGACCATTAGGCTGCTCTAGTAATAGTGCATTCCTGAATTCCATGTGATTTCGGAAATAAGCCAAAGTATCCTCAGTGGTAGAAGCGCCTTTCATCTTAGCAAGTTCTTGATACAATAATCTCGCTCGACCGATATGGTCCAAAGCAGTATTGATAATCGCAATATCCTGCTCAAGTACAGGCCCCTTCGAACACCATGCGCTGAGTTGTTGCCCTAGAATCAAAGCGTCATCTGCTAGAAAGAAGAAATACTCCTGGAGTGCTTCTTCGGGTGTAAATTCTGTTTTTACACCATTTAACCAACCGCCTGCCATGAATTACATGTGTTCGACATCATCCGGGATGTCATAAAAAGTGGGGTGTCGGTAAACTTTGTCATCGCTCGGAGTAAACAAAGGGTCCTTTTCATCAGGAGCACTTGCGGTAATTGCCTCCGAAGGAACGACCCAAATGCTAATGCCTTCCGAGCGGCGAGTGTATACGTCTCTGGCATTTTTTAAAGCCATATCCGCGTCTGGTGCATGAAGGCTACCGACGTGCTTGTGAGAAAGTCCGTTCTTACTGCGAAGAAAGACTTCCCATAATTTCCAATGTGCTGTACTCATGGTGGTTCTTTTCTGGTTGTAGGTATTAGGCTGCGGAAGATTCTGTCTTGCGAGCAGCTTGTTTTTTAGCAAAAGCCGTTGCAGCTTCACGTACCCAAGCACCTTCTTCATGTGCTTTCACGTGATTAGCGATGCGCTCTTTGTTACAAGGACCGTTTCCTTTGATGATATTGTAGAATTCATCCCAATTAATCTCACCAAAGTCATAACTGCCGCGCTCCTCGTTCCATTTCAAATCTGGATCTGGGATGGTCAGGCCTAAATATTCTGCTTGTGGAACCGTTTTATCGATAAACTCTTGACGCAGCGTGTCGTTGGACTTGCGTTTGATTTTCCACTTCATGCTTTGTTCTGAGTTTGGAGAATTATCGTCAGATGGACCAAACATCATTAGCGACGGCCACCACCAGCGGTTTAAACTTTCTTGAGCCATTGCTTTCTGCTCAGGGGTACCTTGTGCCAATTTCATGACAACTTCGTAACCCTGACGTTGATGGAAACTTTCTTCTTTACAGATTTTCACCATCGCACGAGCATACGGACCGTAGGAGGTTCTGGTGAGCATGACTTGGTTTTGAATAGCAGCACCATCAACCAACCAGCCAATGGTTCCCATATCCGCCCATGAAGGTGTTGGATAGTTAAAAATGGAACTGTATTTGGCTTTTCCGCTTTGTAAATCCGCAATCATTTTGTCGCGTGATTCTCCTAAAGTTTCAGCTGCAGAATACAGGTAAAGTCCGTGTCCGGCTTCATCTTGAACCTTAGCAAGTAGAATAAGTTTGGCGCGCAACGAAGGGGCTCTGGTGATCCAATTGGCCTCAGGTTGCATTCCAATAATCTCACTGTGAGCGTGTTGCGAAATTTGGCGGATGAGGGTCTTGCGGTACTTTTCAGGCATCCAATTCTTTGCTTCTACCTTGTTTTCGGCGTCGACAAAAGCTTGAAATTGTTCCTCCAATGATACGTTTGTTCCCATGTCTCTGTGTATTTGGTTGCTTACAAAGTTAAAACACAACAAGCGATCTTGTGTCATGGTTTAAAAATGAGGGCTACCTTTACCATTCAAAATCAGAAGCATGTTGAAGTTTTTCGGAAAAAAGAAAAAAGAAAAGACGTCCTTAATGGCTCCTTCGTCAAAGTCGGTGGACACTAAATTCTACCCATTGACAGTTAAAGAGGTGCGTCGTGAGACCGAAGAGGCGGTGAGTATTTCCTTTACAGTTCCTGTTGAACACCACGATAAATTCACCTTCCTACCGGGACAATATTTGACTCTAAAAACGAACATCAACGGTGAAGAAGTACGTCGTTCGTACTCTATTTGTGCTGCACCAAGTGATGGAGAATTACGAGTTGCGGTGAAAGAAATAGAAGGGGGTAAATTTTCTACCTACGCCAACGGTGAACTTAAATCAGGAGATGTTCTAGAGAGTATGCCTCCAATGGGTAACTTCAAATGGGAACCAGGCGATAAAGAAGACCATATCGTAGGCTGGGCAGCGGGTTCAGGAATCACTCCGATTTTATCTATAGCGAAAACAGTTTTGGAGTCTTCCGACAACGGTACGTTTACTTTGTTTTACGGAAATAAAAACAGCAATAGCATCATCTTCAAAGACGAGCTAGAGGATCTGAAAAATACGTACTTCGATCGCCTCGAGGTGCATTACATCCTCAGCCGCGAGGACCAGGGAAGTGATACAACGAAAGGACGTATCGACGGTGCTAAAGTCCAAGCATTCAATGACAAGTTCTTCGATGTTGCGACGACAACGGCACACTTTTTATGTGGCCCATTAGGAATGATTGAAAGCGTTACTGAGACGCTGGAAGAATTGGGAACAGAGAAATCAAATATTCATTTTGAGCTTTTCAATACGACTGCTGCAAGTGATGCAAAGCCCGCCGCAACGACTTCCACGAAAAGCGGTTCAAGCAGTTCGGTAACGGTGGTATTAGATGGCGAGGAAACGCATTTTGAAATGGGTGGTAAAGCGTTTATTCTTGATGCAGCGCTAGATGCAGGTGCAGATGTACCTTATGCATGTAAAGGTGCAGTGTGTTGTACGTGTCGTGCGAAAGTAATCGAAGGTTCAGCAGAGATGGTTATGAACTATGCGCTCGTGGATGAGGAAGTTAAAGACGGGTACATCTTGACTTGTCAAGCACACGCGACCAGCGAAAAATTAGTAGTAAGTTTCGATGAGTAAATCTAGTCCCAGGTCCGGTGGCGTAAGCGACGAACCAGGACCTTCATTTCACGAGAAAAAGCCGAAGAACGCAAAGGATTACAACCTTGGTAAAGGTGCTAAGAAGCGCATGAATAAAGCCAAGAAACACAAATCCGGAGGCGGAAAACGCAAATAATTAAAAGCCCGATCTGTACTAACAGATCGGGCTTTTTTATTCTATTTTGGGAGTCAGATTACTGGCGTTCCCAGGTATTGTTCTTAAGGTTGATGTCCAACAAGCGCTGGGTTGGATCAATCTCTACTTTAGTGATGATTCGGCCGTTGTTAGGAAGTTTTAATTCATAACTAGGGTGGGTCCAAGGCCAAGCCTCTGCAACATTCATAGTAAGGGTTTCCTTAGAACCATACATGCTCACCAAAGGGATGGTGTAGTACTCACTAGGTCCATCTTGATAGGTGATTTTTAAGTCAATTGGCATTGGAAACTTACCTACGCGCTCCAGCTTGATCGAAGAGCCGTTCATAATGTTCGACACCTCTGAAATACCATAGTCGATGGACTTCACTTGATCTTTATAATAGCTGAGGTACCAGTCCAATTCTAACCCACTTTCCTTTTCCATGATGCGCAAGAAATCATATGGGCTTGGGTGTTTGAATTGCCAAGCATTCCAGTAGCGTTTCATACCGCGAGCAAAAGCTTCATCACCGACAACATATTCAAGCATATTTAAAAACAATGCTCCAGCGCTGTAGCTGTTAATTCCATAGACCATGTTGAAGTTAAAATGGTCAGCAGGAGTGGACAACGGCTCTCTTAAACCAGCAGTATCTAGATACACATAGTTTCTGTAAGCCCCAAGGTGCGGGTTTTCTTGTTGACGGTTGAACAGTACATTCATGCACTCTTCCTCCGCATAAGAGGTGAACCCTTCATCCATCCATGGGTGAATCGCTTCATTGGTACCGATAACGCCATAGTACCAGTTGTGGGTAGCCTCGTGAATAAATAGTCCGGTGAATCCTTCGAAGTCGTCACCGCCACCGAGAATCATGGTACACATAGGGTATTCCATACCCCCATCGCCACCTTGAATGATAGAAAACTGTTCGTAAGGGTAGGTGCCAAAATGAGCTGCCATGAAGTCAAAATATCCTTGCAGGTATCCCTCTTGCAGGCGTTTCCAATTTTCAACATTAGCTGTTGCTGGGTCATAGAACAAATGAACCATCGGGCCGTTTTCAATCGCTACGCGCTCGTGAATGAAATCAGGATCTGCTGCAAAAGCAAAATCGTGTACTCGATCTGCTTTAAAATGCCAAACGCGTTTGTCTTTACGCTTCACGCGTACCTTTTTTATGCCTTGGTAGCCAAAACCTACTTCTTCTGGATTTTGAAGGTAACCCGTTCCGCCAATCACGTAATCACGGTGGGCACGGATGGTAACATCAAAACTTCCCCAAACCCCGTAAAACTCGCGACCTACGTATTGATCAGCATGCCAACCGTCTTTATCGTACTCCGCCAACTTCGGATACCATTGTGTCATGGTGAATGCTACACCTTCTTTGTTATCACGACCTGAACGGCGAATTTGTTTGGGAACTTGGGCGTCCCACACCAATTCGAATTGGGTAGATTTTCCCGGCATCAATGGCTCTACCAACGCTCCTTTCAAAACAGTACCGAATATTTCGAAGGGAACCGGCTCGTCACTTTGTGTAAGTGAAGTGATGTGCTGATAACCAACCTCATCTGGGGCCAATTTTGAAATTCGGTCCTGGACTCTACGGTCTGGATCCTTGATGTTTAGACTTCGCACATCCATCATACTGCCCGGTTGAAAGGCGTTAAAGTACAGATGGAAATATACATGACGAAGGGTGTCCGGACTGTTGTTGGTATAGCTAATGGTAGCAGTACCATCGTAGGTGTGTTGTTCAACATCTAAATCGATATCCATGGTGTATTCCACAGCTTGCTGCCAGTATTGTGCCTGTAGGGTTGTCCCTACTAAAAGGACAAAGAGTAAGAGAATCTTTTTCATGTAGAATTAACGTATAAAATGATCTAATCGTCCGTTTTCCAATAACCTTGGACCTTTCTCGGTCATTTGGAGTGTACATACTTCATTGTACGCATCGTGCTCTAAAAACAGGTAATACCCTTGTTCTGCCGCTTCGGTGAAAATGCGTTTACGTTCGTCCAATGTCAATAAAGGTCGTGTGTCATAGCCCATCACATAAGGCAACGGTATATGTCCTGTCGAAGGCAAAAGATCGGCCATAAAGACGATCGTTTTTCCTTTGTAGTCGATGATTGGGCACATCTGTGCATCGGTGTGACCGTTCACTACAAATGCATCAAAACCGAGTCCCGTGTCTATTCTGTAAGCATCCTCGGGGGCATCAATAAACCGAAGTTGTCCACTTTCTTCTAAAGGTAAAATGTTTTCCTTGAGAAAGCTGGCTTTTTCCCGAGCATTGGGTGCTGTAGCCCATTTCCAATGACGTTCATTCGTCCAATAGGTGGCGTTTTTAAAGGCGGGCTCATACCCTGTTCTATCTGCATTCCACACAACAGCCCCACCAACGTGGTCAAAGTGCAAGTGAGTGAGAAAGACATCGGTAATATCATTACGGTTGAAGCCGTTGCTAGCGAGAGAGGCATCTAAACTGTGGTCACCGTGTAAGTAGTAGTGACTGAAGAACTTTTCGTTTTGTTTATCACCAATACCAGTATCGATCAATATCAATCGGTTTCCGTGCTCAATAAGCATGGAGCGCATGGCCCAGGTACAGAGGTTTTTCTCATCTGCGGGATTTGTGCGTTCCCAAAGACCTTTGGGTACTACACCGAACATAGCACCGCCGTCAAGTTTGAAGTTTCCGGTGTGAATAGGGTAAATGGTCATCGTGGATAGGATTTTCAGCGAAAGGTACAAAAGGGGTATTGGAATTTGCGGTTACTTCGCTTTGAAACATATGAACCTGTTGATAAGCAGGGTGTTATAAGTTGAAGTAGAGCGAAATAGCACCCTTGAAAGCCCTGTAGGGTGACTTTTCACACGTTTTTTAGCGAAAAAAATAAGTACGTTAGCTACAGTTAGAAAAGAACATTTACCATGAGCGCGAAAGATTTAACACAACATATTCAACAATTTGAAGCTCCCTCCCCGATCAGTTGGAAGCAATATTTGATCGGTGGTCAGATGCACACATGGGAGGGTGAAATGGAACAAGTTTACAGTCCACTTGGCCCGATTAATTCAGAGGGAAAAACGCAAAGACAATACCTTGGTGAAGCACCAACGTTGGATGAGGCTGCGGGATTAAAAGCCTTAGAAGCAGCAAAAGCAGCCTATAATAACGGTCGTGGATTCTGGCCAACAGCTACCTCCTCTGAGCGAATTGCGGCGATGCAAAAGTTCTTAGAAATCATGAGGACCAAGCGCGAAGAAGTCAGCCGCTTACTCATGTGGGAAATAGCAAAGAATAAAAGTTCAGCCTATAAAGAGTTCGACCGCACTGTCGAGTATATCGAAGATACGATTGAAGAATTCAAAGAATTGAACCGCCGTGGCTCTAACGTGGTGAATAAAACGGGCATTATTTCCCAAGTTCGCCGTGGGCCAATAGGTGTGGTATTGTGCTTAGGTCCTTACAATTACCCTTTGAATGAAACCTTCTGTTTGTTGATCCCCTCGGTTTTAATGGGAAACACAGTAGTTTTCAAACCAGCGAAATATGGAGTGCTTTTGCTTACCCCGTTACTTGAGGCGTTTAAAGAAGCCTTTCCTCCAGGCGTAGTGAATATCTTGTTTGGCCGTGGCCGAACGCTAGCTGGACCGATAATGAAGACAGGTGATGTCGATGTGTTGGCGCTTATAGGGAACTCTAAAAGTTCAAACGCGCTCGCCGCTCAGCACCCTAAGCCGAATCGTTTGCGCCAAGTTCTAGGGTTGGAAGCAAAGAACCCCGGCATTGTCTTCGATGACGCTAATATAGATCTCGCCGTGAAGCAATGTGTAAACGGCGCCTTGTCCTACAACGGCCAGCGTTGTACCGCGCTCAAATTAATTTTTGTACACCAAAGCATTAGCAAGGTGTTCATGGACAAGTTTAGCGAAGCGGTGGACCAATTAAAATTGGATCATCCACAGACTGATGCTGCCCTCACGCCACTTCCAGAACGAGGTAAGGTGGAGCAAATGCAAGCTTACGTCGACGATGCTGTAGCAAAAGGTGCAAAAGTGACCAATAAGAACGCGGGTCAAGTTTCCGATACCGCTTTCTTCCCTACGGTATTGTTCCCTGTGACGAATGAAATGCGAATTTTCCACGAAGAACAATTCGGGCCAGTAGTTCCCGTTGTGGAATATGACGATATCGAAGAGGTGATGGACTGTATCTCAAAGAGTGATTACGGTCAGCAGTGTAGCTTATTTAGTGAAAACGAGGCGACAATTGCCTTTGCAGTAGACAACATGGTAAACCAAGTTTGTCGTGTGAACATTAACGCAGCATGTCAACGTGGACCGGATTATTTGCCATTTACAGGTCGTAAGGACAGCGCTGTAGCCACTTTAAGTGTGCACGATGCGCTCAGGAGCTTCTCCATCCGAACTGTGGTAGCGACAGGTGCAGACCAAAAGAAATTGGTAGGTAGCGTTATTTCTAGCGGCGAGAGTAAGTGGATGACCACAGACTACTTGCTGTAATATCAAAGTGCAATAGATGTTCAACCCCGGGCGCATCGCTCGGGGTTTTTTGTTTTCGAGCTTGGTTTGAGCGGATTGCCTTCGCTTCGCTTCGGCGGTCCGCAGCCCACCTAAGGTCAGTAACAATGCCCCTAGTCCTTTGCTTCGCAAAGTTCAGGGGTTTTTTAATTATTCCCACACTCAAGCGAGCTTGGTGTGAGCGGATTGCCTTCGCTTCGCTTCGGCGGTCCGCAGCCCACCTAAGGTCAGTAACAATGCCCCTAGCCCTTTGCTTCGCAAAGTTCAGGGGTTTTTTAGTTATTCCCACACTCAAGTGAGCTTGGTGTGAGTCTAACTAAAAAACCCCAGTTCGCTATGCGAACTGGGGCTTTTGTCATTCTGAGGTTCCGAGCGGACTCGAACCGCTGTAGCTGGTTTTGCAGACCAGTGCCTAGCCACTCGGCCACGGAACCTTATCGAGGGCCAAAAATAGTAGAAAAATTTGGTTTGTCCCTCAGAAATTTCGGAGTTAACGTTCGGCGCTGAAACTCAGGGCAACACGCTCCACGTCCCCGTTGATGGGCGGGTTGAGTTTTGCGACGTTTACCCACGCTTTCTGCACGCTTGGGTGCTCCTTCATGATGCGGTCGATCATACGCTGACAAACGACCTCGAGAAGCTTCGCACGTTGAGCCATTTCTTCTTTAGCGATGGCGTTTAGCGCTACGTAATCTACGGTGTCGTTGAGGTCGTCAGAAATCACAGAAGCGCTAAGATCAGCCCAAACACTGATGTTAACCTCATAATGTGACCCTATGGTTGCCTCTTCTTGCATGCATCCATGATTGGTGTAGATGCGAATGCCGTGAACGTCGATCTGGTGAAGCATTGCAGCCATTAACCAAGTGTTTGAATTGCGTTTTCGATACGAGTAAGAACTTCTTCTTTTCCTAAAACCTCGCAGATGACGAACATACTTGGCCCCATTCCTTTGCCGGTTACCGCTAGACGGAAAGAAGGACCTACTTTACCGAATCCCAATTCCTTTTCAGCTAAATATTCTTTGAAAGAAGCTTCGATTTCATCAGCCACAAAATGGTCGATCGCAGCAAAACGAGTGGCAAGATCTTGCATCATGGCGGCACTATCGTCTTTCCACTTTTTCGTGCGTGTTTTCTCGTCGTATTCACTAGGGCGTTCAAACAAGAATTTACCTTCTGTAAGCAAATCTTGTGGGAACGTAGCGCGCTCGCTCATCATTGTTGCGATGGTTCCAAGATGTTTGGCATTATAGGTCAAGCCTGCCTTGTCGAGTTCTTTTTGAAGAGCATCTGCCAATTCACCCTCGCTTAAACCACGCAGGTACAATTGGTTGAACCACTTGCCTTTTTCGAAGTCAAACTTGGCACCGCTTTTGGAAACTTTTGAGAGGTCAAACGCCTCAACCAAGCCTTGTAAATCAAAGATTTCTTGCTCAGTTCCCGGGTTCCACCCCAAAAGCGCTAACATGTTGATAAAGGCACTTGGATAGAAACCAAACTCGCGGTAGCCGCTAGCCGTTTCACCAGTCTCTTCGTTGTTCCAGTCGATCGGGAAAACAGGGAAACCTAGTCGATCACCATCGCGTTTGCTCAATTTTCCAGGACCATCAGGCTTCAACAACAACGGCAGGTGTGCAAAGGTAGGACAATCCCATCCGAAGGCTTCATACAACATCACGTGAAGTGGCGCAGAAGGCAACCACTCTTCACCACGAATGACGTGGGTGATGCCCATCAAATGGTCATCTACGATGTTTGCTAAATGGTACGTTGGCATACCATCCGATTTGAACAACACTTTGTCGTCCATGTTATTTGTGTTCACACTCACCCAGCCGCGGATAGTATCTTCAAAGCGTACTTCGTGGTCACGTGGAAGCTTCATGCGCACCACATACGGCTCGCCGGCTTCGATTTTCGCCTCAACCTCCTCTTTTGGAAGCGTCAGCGAATTTTTCATGTTATCGCGTGTAATGTAGTTGTATTGCCAATTCGCAGCTCCAGCTTCTTTTGCCATCGCACGCATCTGGTCCAATTCTTCTGAAGTATCAAAAGCAATATACGCCTTGTCGTTTGCCAAAAGAAGATCCACGTATTCACGGTACATCGGCTTGCGCTCGCTTTGACGGTAAGGGCCGTTGCCACGGTCTTCGCCACCAATACCTTCATCAGGACTAATACCACACCACTCTAAGGCTTCGATAATATACTTTTCCGCACCGGCAACGAAGCGAGTTTGATCCGTATCTTCGATACGCAAAAGGAAGTCCCCGCCGTGTTTTTTGGCGAATAAGTAGTTGTACAATGCTGTGCGCACCCCACCTATGTGAAGGGGCCCCGTCGGCGATGGCGCAAATCTTACGCGAACTTTTGAGCTCATGAGATTAACTTATAATTGGCGCAAAGGTACAATCGGTCAAACCATTAGGAAACACTAACTTTGTTATTATAAACACATCCAAATATGTACCCAGAAGATATGATCGCGCCGATGCGCGCAGAATTGGCCAATAGCGGCTACACTGAGACAAGAACTCCAGGAGAAGTTACTGCAGCAATCAAGGCTGAAGGAACCACTTTCGTTGTGGTAAATTCGGTTTGTGGATGTGCAGCGGGATCTGCTCGACCAGCAGCTATGGCGGTTTCAAAATCAGAAATAAAACCAGATCGCATGATCACTGTATTTGCTGGAAATGACCGCGAAGCAGTAGACGAGGCGAGAAAACACATGCTTCCATTCCCTCCATCATCACCTTCTATGGCATTGTTCAAAGACGGCGAGATTGTGCACATGGTGGAGCGTCACCACATTGAAGGCCGAACTGCTGAAATGATCGCAGGCAACCTTTTGGGTGCTTTCGAAGAGCACTGTAAATAAGTCCTTTCCCCGCCCGATCCGTTTGTGTTGCTTTAGGCACCACCTCGTTGGGCGGTTATTAGAAGTATATGAAAAACAACAAGTTCGCAGTCATTGGTCTTGGAGTGTTCGGCTCTGCGATTGCTCGCAAACTCGCAGAGCGAGGAGCGGATGTCATGGCTATTGATGAAAATGAGGAAAAGGTGCAGCAAATCGCGCCGGACGTTGCTTTTGCAGTAGCGCTTGATGCAACGAATACGCAAGCACTTGAGGCACAAAACTTGACGGATGTTGATGCCGTTGTTGTGAGTATAGGTTCAAGTTTCCAAGAGATGCTCTTGTGTGTTTTCCAACTTCAAGAGATGAAGGTAAAACGCATTATTGCACGTGCCCAAGGCCCTGTTCAGCGTAAGATTCTCGAGAAAATGGGAGTCGACCATATTCTAAGCCCTGAACTTGAGGTAGCGAATAACGTTGCCGAACAGCTGACGAATCCAGGTGTTTTGATGTGTGTGCAGTTGCCGGATGATTATGAAATCATCGAGGTTCAAGCGCCTTCCAAAATAATCGGTAGAACGCTAGAGGACATAGGTCTGCGCAAGAAATACAACATTAACCTTGTAACGCTGCTGCGCAAAGAAGGGGATAACAAGCACCATATTTATGGGGTTCCTTCGCCAGAGAGCATCGTGGAGCAAGACGATAGCATCTTAGTGTTTGGTAAGGTGAAAGACATCAATCGTTTCATAGAAATCAACGCTTAGTGGACAAGGGTCAAATCATTATTACGGGGGTGAGCACTGGAATTGGACACGCCATCGCAAAGGCTGCTTTAGCCGAGGGCTATTATGTTCAAGGCATCGGTAGAAACGAGCCCGTGGATTTGCGAGGAAAAGGTCGCTGGTCTTATTTTCATGCTGATTTTACTCGCCCGGAAGTGATTGATACCATACCATTTATGACCGCTGAACTAGGTGGACCAACCATCTTGATCAACAACGCCGGTGTTATAGGCCCTGTAATGTTTTCTGAAAAAGCGGATTGGAAAGCCATTCATAAAACTATGTCGGTTAATGTTGTCGCACCCATGCGACTATCTGCACGCTTTTTAGCTGAGGTAGAGGGTGCGCGTCAAATCATTTTTACAGGATCAGGGGCTGCGGAATTTGCGATCCCGGGCTGGAGTGCATATTGTGCGTCCAAAGCTGCTATTCATAGGTATGCGGAAGTATTGCAAGCTGAATATCCGGACGTACGAATTCACGCCTTTAAACCGGGTAAAGTAGATACACCCATGCAGGAGGAAATCCGCGCTGCCCACGAACGGGATTTTCCAGCGGTAGGAGCCTTCAAAGAAGAGTACGAAAAAGGAAAGTTAGTCTCGCCCGACACGGTTGCGGCAAAGCTTTTGAAAGTAATCGAAGGCCCTCGTGATCAGGAGGTCGTTTTCGCTTTATCCGACATTACATTATGAGAATTCAACAAACATTTTTAGTGGCGGCAGCAGGGCTGCTCCTTGCTGCATGTACCACAGAGCCTGTCCCTTCAGAGGTATTTATTCGCGATGAAGTGGTCGGTGAATGGACCATCACAGAGGTGGCATACAGCGGGAAAATGCCCAACCCGTTCGATCCATCAGCACTCATGCAATTCAGTGGTTTAGGCAGCCAATTAAACGGTTTCGTTCACCTTTATGAAATGCCTGACACAGGAAGCCTAGACCTCTCGTTTGTAGCCAATTTAAACTCGATTCAAGTGCCGGTATCACTAGTGAGCGGCGGAACATGGTCGTTGATAAACAATGATAGCACTCTAATCTTGGACAACGATAGCGTGAGCTATGCCTTCAAAATGATTTCGGGTTTGCCGACAGAGCAAGTTTGGGGCACCTCATTCATGCAGATTCCAGAAGACAGCAGCTATTGGGCTGATATCGACATGGAACTTACATTGATTAAATAATCACGAGTACAACGTAGAAAAACGATGGCAAGAATATTAACTGGCATTCAAAGCTCCGGCAGACAACACTTAGGAAATATTTTAGGGGCTATTCGCCCAGCAATCGAAATGAGCAACGACCCGAAGAACGAGGCGTTTTTGTTCATTGCTGACTTACATAGTTTGACCACAGTAAAGGATGCAGAGTTGCGCAAGAGCAACCTTCTAGCCACAGCGGCTGCATGGCTCGCCTGTGGATTGGATCCAGAAAAGGTGGTTTTCTATGTACAAAGCGATTTGCCTGAGTGCACAGAACTCACGTGGTATTTGAATTGCTTTACCCCTTATCCGATGTTGGCAAACGCTCACAGCTTCAAGGATAAGAGCGATAACCTCAGCGATGTGAATGCCGGATTGTTCGATTATCCTGTGTTGATGGCATCCGATATTCTTCTTTACGATGCGGAGATTGTCCCGGTTGGAAAGGATCAAAAGCAGCACCTAGAGATTACACGAGACCTTGCGAGCTCCTTTAACCACCGCTATGGCGAGACGTTTGTGGCACCTGAGGCTAGTATTTCCGAAGAAGTCATGACCATTCCTGGAACAGACGGTCGTAAGATGAGTAAGAGCTATGGTAATGTCATCGATGTCTTCTTGCCGAAAAAGCAGCTAAAAAAACAGATTATGGGCATTCAGACGGACTCTACTCCATTAGAGGATCCGAAGGACCCAGAAACGTGTAATGTATACGCGTTGTACAAGTTACTTGCGACAAATGAGCAGACAGAAGAATTGGCCGCAAAATACCGTGCAGGAAACTTTGGATATGGTCATGCTAAGACGGAGTTACTCAATCTTATTTTAGACCAATTCGCAGAAGCTCGTGAACGCTTTGATCACTACATGGCTCACCCTGATGAAGTTTTTGCAGCCCTTAAAGTAGGTGCGGATAAAGCACGTCCGATAGCTCAAGGCACCCTCGGCCGCGTTCGCGAAAAGCTCGGCTTTTAGTGCCAGATAAACTTCATTTCTGAGCTGCGCTCACCACTTTGCAGCTGGAGTAAATACACGCCTTTGGCGGCAGTAATGCCCGTGGCGGTGATGCTTTGTGTTTCAGCCTTGAGTTCATCCTCCCAAATGAGCTTTCCGTCCATCGCATAGACCTTGATTTTTGTAGGTGCAGTCTGTGGGGCGTGAAGGCGTATTTCCAGTTTCGAGGCACGTGAATTTGGAATAATCTGCGCTCCAATCTTCTTCTTAGGAATATCTGTTTGCTCTTCCACGCCAATACTTGCGGACTTCACAAACCACACCTTGTAGATGGTCGAGCTAGCGGTAGAGGTGTTGGTCATACCGGTAAAGAAGACGTTTCTTCCAGGAGAATTGATACCACCGTAGATGTAGCCAACGTGTACGGTATCTTCGGAGAAAGCATCCATATCTACAATATTTGCGGCCTTAAAATCCAGGTCTTCGTTGACGAAGAATTCTGCACCGGCACCTAAATAGTTAGGCATAGTTTCGTTAAGCACACGTTCTGTATACCCGCCGTTTTCCTTGGTAACGCTTGCGATGGTGTTGACAAAAGGTACATCATTATCATGCACAAGAGTGCCATTAGCATCATAGTAGTATTCCGCAATACCACCGAAAAATAGGGTGTGCATTTGTGCTGTTGAATCGGCCCATAAGCTTAGCGTCGGACAGTGGTAATGATTCAGGTATTGTGAAAAGCCAGAGATCGGCGTAGCTGAAGAGGAAGATATTTCTACGGGGTGCAAAAACGGTAGGTCAGCATTGTATTGAAATACTCCGGACCAGGCGTTGATGCTTACAGTGTTTCCATCTGTCATGTAAGTCACGTTGTAGTCGCGACGGTGTAGCTCAGCGGTATCAACTATCGCGGAATGGTGCTGAACGCTGAGGTTTGGGAACGTTCCTTGCAGGCTGAATCGGCGAATAGCATTCGTGTACTGTTGCACATAGGTATTGTGTCCCATGGGGTTGTACTGACCATCGAATCGTTGTCCGCCGATCAACAGATACGTAGTGTCAATCTGTAGTAAACGGCCACCGGTAACAGCGAAATTAGTATCAGTCAAAGTTTGAATCGAAGTGGTGCTTATTTGTCCTTGTTGAACGATTTGGTCCATCATTACAGGCACATTAACGATGGTCAACATGGGGTGGGTGATGTGCACAGCTTCAGCAGAAAGGCCATAACCTCCTGTCACTAGTAGTAAAGAGTCTTCTTGTAAGAAGTTCGCATTGGTAGCAGCGAGTTGTGCCTCCAATGTGTCGTTCGAAAGCCCTGAAAGCGGCGCGTGCCAGTAGCTTGACGTGGCGGGATCAATCACATATACGTCTCTGTTGTGGCCGGCGTTGTCGAAACTTTGCCAAGGCTGGCGTTGGTGAAGACCGTCTAAACGCCCTCCAAAAATCAACCACTTACCGTCGTGTTCTGCGGCTGTATAGGATTGAATTCCAGGAAGCCCTGAAATGGTAATGGGTTCTAAAACAACATCGAAAGGCGCTGCGGTTTGAGCAGAGGTAAACAGGCTTGCAAGCGCTAGGGCTGCGGTCATAAGTTTCTTCATAATGACAAACTTACATCAAGAAGTGATGAATAGAAGTGACGAAAGTCACCTCTTTATGCGGAAGTAGTATATTTAGCGCAATGAAAAAGGCATTGAGTTACATCCACCATTGTTGGTATTATTTGATTGCGCTAGTTTCTATTGTAGTGCTGCTACCGGCCCTATTGTGGACCGCTCGACCGGGAGGAAAGTATGCCCACTTCTTTGCGGTAGGAAAGATCTGGGCATGGATTTATTTACTGGGAATGGGCGTTTGGCCTCGGCCAAAGAAATACAAGATTGCCCATGATGGCCCTGTGGTTTTAGCGGCTAACCACGCTTCGGATTTAGACATTCCTATGACCTTTTTAGCGAGTCCGAGACCGGTAGTATTTATGGGAAAGGCGGAACTTTTAAAGCTTCCTTTGTTTGGGTATTTTTTTAAACAAACTTCAATTCCCGTTGACCGAAGTAGTTTCAGTGGACGAAAACAGGCGTTAATTGATGCCGATCAGCGAATCAAAGACGGCTATAGCGTGTGTATTTATCCCGAGGGGGGTATTCCTCCACAGTCGTATCTATTGCGAGGGTTTAAGGCAGGTGCTTTTAAGCTTGCTGTAGACAACAATGTTCCGGTGGTGCTTATGAGTATTTATCAGAATAAATTTCGCTTAGGTGATTGGGGAGAACCCTCTTCATTGGGACCTGTAGAAACGAAGGTTCTTGGGGAATACTGGCCGAAATTGGCCGAAAAAAACCCTGTAGAGGAGTTGTCGAATCGTTGTTATGTCGCTTTAGCGGGGGACCTAAAAAATTGGGGACACACCGGTAAAGTTGTTTTACCTTTGGAGTCTTAAAATCACGCGGTCATGAGCATTACTAGAGATCAGATCAAACATTTAGCCCATTTAAGTAGATTGCAACTATCTGAAAAAGAACTAGATGCAATGCAGGGTGATATGGAGAACATTCTGAAGTTCGTTGCACAGATTGACGCACTTGATTTATCAGGTGTTGAACCGTTGACTCAGATGAGCGATAGTGTCGATGTCATGCGTGAAGACGAGGTTCGTGATATGCTCTCGAAAGAGCAAGCGTTGAAAAACGCGCCTGATGCCAATTCCGACTACTTCCGTGTGCCGAAGTTTGGAAAGAAGGCCTAGTACGAACTTTCTTTTGTAGAATGGTGTTCTTTTACAATACCATTTTAACCCCCTTATGAAAATAGCAATTATTCAAGGCAGCCCTCGTGAAGGAGCGAACAGCGCACTTGTTGCACAATATTTACAGGATAGTATAAATAGTAGAGAAGGAGTAGAAGCCTTTACTATTGATGTACGCGATTACAATGCACCCAACTTCGGCGTTGGTGGAGACTTCCCGCAGCAAGAAGCTCTAGGGGCACTGTTGAACCAAGCGGACGGATTGTTATTTGTAGCACCAGAATACAATGGTGGAATGCCAGGAGCGTTGAAAAACCTATTGGACTTTTACCGTGCGGAGTTTAAGAAAAAACCCATGGCAACGTGTACCGTGAGCGCTGGACCTTTTGGTGGCTTAAACGCCCTTCATGCGATGCGTAGTTGGATGCTTTATGTGGAAGGGATCATCAGCCCTACACGATTATTGGTGAGTCATGTCGGTCAGCTTTTTGACGAAAAAGGAACGCCAGTGGATGAGATCTTCAACAAAAACACACCGGTATTTATAGAAGACTTTTTATGGCTGACGTCGAGGTTAAAATAAATGACCTAGATGAACGCAAGCGCAGCATTAGGAAGGTGTCGGCAGTGGTTTAAGGACCAGGGTTGGACACCTTTTCCTTTTCAGTTACAATCCTGGAGCGCCTACATTGAAGGAGGCTGTGGACTAGTCAACGCACCAACAGGTAGTGGGAAGACCTACAGTTTGCTGCTGCCAGCGATAGCCGAAGGCTTGGAACGAGTAAAAAGCGATAAGCGCAGCACCTTAGGAGCTCAAATCATATGGATTACACCCATCCGTGCTTTAGCGAAAGAGATTGAACAAAGTGCACAAAGAGCAGTAACTGAACTAGGCTCTGATTGGGAAGTGGGCACGCGCACGGGTGATAGCTCTCAAA
>Ga0209961_1000203_pt1 | contig 21368 bp, 15 predicted proteins | sample SalPonA_B_H2O_MG_FD_185719 | JGI IMG/M metagenome (GOLD analysis project Ga0209961, IMG submission 185719) | Water microbial communities from South San Francisco under conditions of wetland restoration - Salt Pond MetaG R2A_B_H2O_MG (SPAdes)... | ecosystem: Environmental > Aquatic > Non-marine... | reverse complement strand
GTCTTTCAGCACGCTCACTTCGACACCGGCATAGTCTTTTAAACGCTGCACATAGCGCTCATCAAACATACTCGCGGGTGTCCAAAAGCCGCCTAAACGGCCGGTTTTAGAAGTGTCGTTGCGGTGATCAAACGCCAAACAAAGTGCCGCCTGGGAAAGCATTTTGGCGGTAGAGCCATAACCTGGGTCACGGTCACCGGTGACTTTTACTTTGATGATTTCCCCATTGGCATGTTTGCCAATAAAGCGCATATCAAAGAAACCGGCTAGCTGCTCGGCGGGCGTTGGGCCTTCACCGGGCTTTGGCAAGACAAACTTTTGCAATAAACGGCGCAGGGGTTTAATCGCCACCGCCAGCATAAAACTGCCCAAACCAAACGAGGTCATCAAGCTACGGCGACGGCCTTTACTGTCCTTACCCATCAGCATGCCTTCGCTGTAGCGGAAGTTTTCACCATAGGCGTTATCTAGGCAGGCATTAGAACGATGCACAACGCGCTCATTAATGGCGGCCATCACAAAAGGCGCACACCAACTTTGGTGTAATTCAGAATACTCAGAACCTTTTACGGTGCGCTGACGCACCTTGTAGGGATGGTTGTCTGGGCATAACAAATAAGGGTTCGCGAGCTGTTTTTTGAGCTTGGGGTTGGCCATGGCCTCTTCGATCACATTGATTAAACTGGCAATGGTGCCACCCGACGCGCCACCCTTCATGGCTTTCACCCCCATCATGACCTGTTCTGCTGGCGAGCCAAAGCGGCTCACTGCTTCTTGTTGTAGGGCTTTTACACCAAGGTCAGAAGGCACTGAGTCAAAACCACAGCAATTCACAATACGTGCACCCGAGGCTTCGGCTTGCTTTTGGTAGGTGTCGATCATGCGCTTAATCCACTGGGTTTCACCCGTGAGATCACAGTAATCTGTACCATGGGTTACGCAAGCTTTCACTAGTGGTTCGCCATAAAACGCATAGGGGCCAACCGTGGAAATCACCACGTTGGTTTGCTGGCACATCGAACTAACCTGCTCATAGCTTGAAGCATCAACCAACATGGTTGGGATGCTGTCTGCCCCTTGGCCAATGTCAGCTTTCAGCTGGTTTAACTTATTTAAAGAGCGCGCCGCCATGGCCCAGCGAAGGTCTGGCTGCCTAGGTACTACCTCATCTATAAGGTAGCGAACAAGAATTTGGCCGACGAAACTTGTCGCGCCGAAAACGATAATGTCGTAATTATTTGAGGGCATTAGATGTGTCTCGTTATGTGAATAGGCTCATATTAAGACGATGCAACATAAACCATCAGGGTGATTCGAGACAAATAAACTTATGAATGAAAATTACCCGCCATGTTACAGCAAGGGCTCCGAACTATTCACAAACATAATTCGGTTGAAAGGTGCTCATTAGGCAACAGATTGATCGGGACGGGTTGGGCTCAATAAACGACTTCCTAAAGAAACTTTTAGATGATCTTTATCAAACTCATTACCAAATTTTGATAAAAATTTGTCTAAAGACTCATACAGCGACTCTTTGCTCCAACCTTTAAAGGGCGGCGCTTGAACATAAATCAAGCGGTCATCGGTCAGCAATTTACCCCCGTGTGTTCGGGTGTCGGTGAACATGATTTTTAGCGGTTTAAAGCATTCATGCTCAAGGGCACTTTCTAGTAGCTCAGCTTTCAACAATGCCGCCACGTCTTCTCCTAAGAGAGACGCGTTGAAAAAAGGGTTGGATACATGCTTGTTCATTGTATTCATTGTTTGCTAACTCCGTAGCGCTTGACCATGGATAATATGTACCACGATTCATTCCATTAAAACTGTCTGCTAGTTCACAGTTTTGGCCATCCACAGCAAAAAGTCACGTTTAAAGGTATAAAACCTTATTTTTTGTGCGCCTGGCGGTTTAAACGCATTGAGATTTCACTCGCCCTAGTGCAAAGTCACTTTTTTTATCAAGAAGGATCTCCAATGACCCTCCGTGTTGGAATTAACGGCTTTGGCCGTATTGGCCGCCTGGTGATGCGCGCCGCTTATGATTGGCCTGACTTTGAGTTTGTCGCCATTAACGACCCCGCCGGCGACGCAGCCACCATGGCTCACTTACTCACCTTTGACTCGGTGCACGGCCGTTGGCATCACAATGCTTCAAGTGATGGCGAAGCTATCATTGTTAATGAACAACGTATAAGCTATTGGCAGCACTCCAGCATTGCCGATACCGATTGGTCGATGTGCGATATTGTAATTGAATGCTCTGGCGTGATGCGAAAACGCGAACTACTCGAGCAATACCTTGAGCAAGGTGTTAAACGGGTTTTGGTAAGCGCCCCTGTGGCAGACGACAAAGTATTAAACCTAGTCATGGGCATCAATCAACACCTGTTTGACCCCTTGCAGCACCGTTTAGTGACCGCGGCGTCCTGTACCACTAACTGCCTTGCTCCCGTCGTGAAAGTCATTCAGGAAACCTTTGGTATTGTGCATGGCTCCATGACCACCATTCACGACATTACCAATACCCAAACCATATTAGACGCCCCCCATAAAGACCTACGCAGAGCCCGGGCCTGTGGCATGAGTTTAATCCCCACGACCACGGGTTCTGCCAAGGCTATCACACAAATTTTTCCAGAACTTGAGGGGCGCTTAAATGGTCACGCGGTGCGGGTTCCCCTCGCTAACGCCTCGCTGACCGATTGCGCTTTTGAACTGGCGGTAAACACCACCGCCGAAGAAGTGAACATGGCGCTAAAACAAGCCGCCAATGATTCGCTAGCCGGCATTATGGGGTATGAAGAACGGCCCTTAGTATCGATCGATTATCGCACCGACCCTCGCTCCTGCGTGGTCGATGCCGCATCGACCATGGTGGTGAATAACACACAGTTAAAGCTGTATTTGTGGTACGACAATGAATGGGGGTATGCCAACCGTACGGCAGAGCTCGCTCGTTATATTGGCCAGCCGTGCTAAATCGAGTTCGGTCACTACCTGCCAACCTACGGCAGTACTTAATCATCACTGCCAATTATTGGGCATTTACCCTGTCCGATGGGGCGCTGCGAATGCTAGTGGTGCTGTACTTCCACCAGTTAGGCTATGACCCACTGAGCATTGCCGCCTTATTTTTGTTTTATGAAGCCTTTGGTGTCGTCACTAATTTAGTGGGTGGCTGGCTAGGTGCCCTACTGGGCCTAAACCGCACCATGCATATTGGTACTTCACTCCAGCTCGTGGCATTGGCCATGCTATTAGTGCCCGCCGAGTATCTTGGCATCCCCTTAGTCATGGCCTCGCAGGCGCTGTCTGGCATTGCTAAAGACCTCAACAAAATGAGCGCCAAAAGCGCCATAAAAAGTTTGGTGGCTAACGATCAACAACAAGCGCTATTTCACTGGGTCGCCATCCTCACGGGTAGCAAAAACACCCTGAAAGGCGTCGGCTTTTTTATCGGTGGCGGCTTATTGAGCTGGCTGGGTTTTCAAGGCGCGGTCGCCAGTTTCCTGGCCTTGTTATGTGCCATATGGTTGTTGTCCTTGCTCTCGTTAAACAACGACCTAGGCCGGGCAAGTGCCAAACCTAAATTTACCCAGTTGTTGTCGGTCTCGCGCACGATCAATGTGTTGTCGGCCGCTAGGTTGTTTTTGTTCGCCTCGCGCGACATATGGTTTGTGGTAGCACTGCCTGTGAGCCTGGCAAGCCAATTTGGCTGGTCCTTTTGGCAAGTTGGCGGGGTCATGGCCGCCTGGGTGATTGGCTATGGCGTCATACAGGCGGTGACGCCGCGTTGGTTTAATGCTGAGTCGGCCAAACCCGCGGTGATGCAATGGGGTTTGGTGTTAAGCCTAATGCCACTGATACTGGGAAGCTTGAGTGTGTTCGGGGTTCTGACCCCATGGATGTTAATCGTGGGGTTGGTATTGTATGCCAGTTTATTTGCAATTAACTCTGCCCTACACAGTTTCATTATCGTCGCCGAAGCCAAACACGATGGAGTTTCCTTAGATGTAGGCTTTTATTACATGTCTAATGCCATGGGGCGATTACTCGGCACGATATTGTCTGGTGCCATTTATCAATGGGCCGGTTTGGGGTGGTGTCTTTTAATGTCTGCTTTGGCTGTGCTCATAAGCGCCCTGATAGCACGGCGCTTGTAAGTCCCGGTATTATTCGATGCGATAGCAGGGTTGATATTCAGCCCCAGCTAATTTCATGCGTCCGTCTTTGGCAAAAGCCGTCAATAGCTTATCCATGGCATCCATTAGGGTGGTATCGCCCTTTAAAATATAGGGGCCAAATTGCTCGATGCCACGAATACCCTCTTCTTTTACATTGCCTGCCACAATGCCTGAAAATGCCCGTCGTAAATCGCAGGCTAGCTCTGCCATCGGCCTGGTTGGATCTAACTGCAAATTCGCCATATTGTCGTGAGTCGGTTCAAAGGGTTCTTGAAAGGGAGTATCAATAAACAACTTCCAATTAAAACTAAAGGCGTCGTGGGTTTCGCGTCTAAAATCCGTAACATTTTTCATGCTGGTCGCCATGTGCCGCGCTACCGTTTGTGCATCGTCTATGATGATACGATAGTAGGCAGTCGCCTCTAATCCTAGGGTGGCTTTCAAAAAAGTATCGAGCTGTTCAAAGTATTGCCGACAGGATTCAGGGCCAGTAAAAATAAGCGGTAACGGAATACGCTGATTATCGGGGTGACTTAAAATGCCCAGGATGTAGAGTATTTCTTCCATGGTGCCCACACCACCTGGGAAAACAATAATACCGTGCGCCATCCTCACAAAGGCTTCGAGACGCTTTTCAATATCGGGCATGATCACCAGCCCATTCACCATAGGATTAGGGGGCTCTGCGGCAATAATACCCGGTTCAGAAATCCCTAAATACCGCGCGTTGCTTCGCCGTTGCTTGCCACTACTCACCGCAGCACCCTTCATTGGCCCTTTCATTGCCCCAGGGCCACAGCCGGTACAAATATCCAACCCTCTCAAGCCAAGCTGGTAGCCCACTTCTTTGGTGTATTCATATTCTTGACGGGGAATGGAATGTCCACCCCAGCACACCATCATATTGGGGGTGGGTACGTCGCTTAGTACATTGGCGTGACGCAGGCGGCTAAACACTATGTCCGTGGTCGTTTCACCTGGAGTGCACTCAGGTAATTCATGGCTATAAAGTAGATCCCGCACCACCGACACAAGGTGTTCTTTAATCCCTTGAATCAACACGCCATCGACAAATGCCGCTTCGGGGGCATTGACCAGTTCAATGCGAATACCGCGCTCTTGGCGCACGACATTGATATCAAAGTCGTGGTATTGGTCTAATAATTCTTTGCTGTTGTCGGTTTCACCGCCGCAGTTAAGCACCGCGAGAGCGCAGTTCCTAAACAGCCGATGCAAACCGGAATTGCTTACATCTAACAACCTTTCGACTTCGCTACGAGACAAAAGGTGTAAGCTCCCGGCGGGAGAAAATGACGTGCTCACACGATCGCTACGGGTCATAACAAACCCTCCTAGATTTACTCTAAGCTTAGCTTGTCTTGGTGAAAACGAGGGTACAATTTATGTTTTACCACACCATCGCGTTTAGGAATGATGTTTGCCATGCTGCCTCGCTCATTCGCTGATGCGATAAGGTTATTGCAATAACCTTCCCCGGACTCTAGCTCAATGGCTGGCGGCAGTGCATCAATCACTGTACTAGGGGCGAGCTGGGGAAATATATGATCTAACACTAAGCTCAGTCGCGGTTCCATTTGCGGCTCACCAATTCTACCACGCTGCCCCCAACCGGTGATGTAGTCATTACATGTAGGGTCGTCTAGCGTGGGGCGATCCAAAAAGGCGACGACACGATCAGTACCATACAGATAAGACATCATGGCTTCTTCGAAGAGCATAGCCACATCTTCACGTACGGTGGCATAGTTGTAATCATCATTGGCGCCATCGGGAGCCATGGCGATGCCTAAATCTGTGGCCGTTAGCGCTAAAATATCTTCGTTCGCATCCACACCTTGAAACAACACTTCTCCCACGTCATACATTAATTGCGAACTCAATGGGTACTGGTTGGATAGTTTCACCGATGCCCATCGATTATAGATATCAGAAGCGGCTAGATCGGGTTTTTTTGAGGTATCTAAACTGGTCCAATAACGCGGGGGAAAAACGTCGTTTGCGTGAGCCAGTTCATGCAAAATCAATTGCGCGTTAGTTAAAATAATGTCGTCAAGGGTTCGCTCTTCACTGCCCGTGAGGGAGTAGTTTTCCCAAGCAAAGTTATCGCCCAGCATGTAATCCCAAATCGACAAAAACTTTAAAGCGCTGCCAAAGCCCGAGCGATAATCAGGGTCGGTTAAAATGGTGGCCTTTTCTTCATTGGTGAGCCATAGATCGGCGGGGTCTAAGTATATGGCGTTAGTTAGGCGCCAGTAGAACGAGGGTCGAATATCGTAGGAGATGACTACCCCGCTGACAGCCCCAAACAGCTGAACAATTTCGTCGGGCAAGCGATCTAATAAGGCTTCAAAACGTGGCCCCATCCACTCATGACTAATGGCTAAACGCTCTACTACCGCTTCGCGAGTCACAGGCCCCTGAGCGCCGATCAATGGTAATGAATTAAGCGTGCAAGCATCGGCGCGAGTTTCAGCCAGTACGCATGAGGGAAGAATATCGCGATAAGGTGATGATAAGGAATAGCTTGCCACCGACAAATCAGGCGTCGGTAACTGAGGTGCTGTGGGAGTCGATGGTGTTGATGGTATGGCGGGAGAACTACTCGAGCCACCCGAGCCACCACAGGCGGTTAATATGAAAGCCATTGATAAACCAACGATCGTTCGTATCATAACTTAGGCGCACCTGTATCTAAATAATCACGACAACTACAGCGTTGTTGTTGCTTGTCATCTATCCATTCACTGTAATGGCGAGCATCACACTGCATCCGCAAGTTAATGCAATGACTGCCAAACTCTACCCTATCACCGCTCACACCCTCGACCAAAGGAGTCATTGCCTCGCAGGCAGCAAGTAGCATGGTAGTCAACACTAATAAAACATACGTCAAACGTCGACTCATTGTTCACTTCTCTTTGCTATCTGTAGGTTGAGTGTATCGACATTTAAAAAATTAGATAAGCCTCACTTGTAGACAAGTCCATTTAACACTCCCTAACAAATCTTTGCGCTGCAGCTCTAATTTAGCCGTATCTAAATCTGGTTAATCTTCATATATATGCTATCTTTTTTTTAGGATCCCGCAGGAAATGTCCATGACATCGAGACGACAGGTATTAAAGGCAGGTTTAGCGGCCGCGAGCGCGCTCTCTTTTCCCTATATTGCAAAGGCTTATAATCGACAACCAACCTTGAGGGTATTGGGGACACACGTCACCTTGCAAGAAACCATTCGTATTGAAGCCGAGCGGGCGCTCGGTATAAATATTGAGTTTTATCCTGGCGGTAGTGCCGAAGTTTTACTTCAAGCGGCCACCAATCCAGGCAGTTTCGATCTTTACGAACAATGGTCTAATTCGCTTCGCGTGCTATGGGATGCCAACTCTATTCAAGGCATAGACAAACGCAAAATTTCCCAGTGGGACAACATCAACAATTTAACCAAAACCGGTAAAATTTCTGATCGCGCCGCGTTTGGCCATGGCGATGCTCCATACAAACTTCTGTATGTTCAACCCGACAATACCCTGAGTAATAACGAAACTGAGTCCATCAGCTTTTTACCCTATGTCCACAACACAGACTCCTTTGGCTACAACACCCGATATATTCCTGAGGGTATAGCCTATGAAACGGAAAGTTGGGGCTGGCTATTCGATGAGAAATATCGTGGCAAAGTTGCACTAGTGAACGAGCCCACTATCGGCATATTTGATTTAGCCCTAGCCGCTCAAGCACGTAACCTCATCAAGTTTAACGACATCGGTAATATGTCTCGGCTTGAAATCGACGAGCTGTTTAATATTGTCGAAAGACTGCAAACACGGCGTCACTTCAGAGGTGTTTGGAACTCAGTTCCCCGCTCGGTGGAACTGATGGCTAATAATGAAGTTGTGATTCAAAGTATGTTTTCTCCAGGCGTATCCGCCTTACGAGGCCAAGGAATTCCCTGTCGATACGCTGCACCCAAAGAGGGGTACCGTGGCTGGCACGGTGTCATGTGCCTCTCGCGCGCCGTCACCAGCGAGCGAGAAGAGCTAGCTTATCGATTCATGAACTGGTGGCTGTCAGGATGGCCCGGTGCGTTTATCGCGCGCCAAGGTTATTACATTGCTAATCCAGAGGTGTCGAAAACCTACATGACTCAAGCTGAATGGGATTTTTGGTATGACGGTAAAGAAGCCGCAGAACCTTTGTTAGGTACAGACCAGAGCATTGTTGCCCAAGAAGGAGAAATTAGATCGGGGGGTAGCTATATCAAGCGATTTGAAAACATCGCCGTATGGAACACCGTCATGTCCAATTATGAATACACCCTCAGTAAATGGAATGACTTTTTGTTGACCTAAACCATGATTAAATTACTCATTAAATGGTTGGCACTTAGACCGCGTATTTATCTTAATCTGATTCTCATCTCCTTCACGGTATTGAGTATTTTATCGCTGAGCTATTTTGGTCTAACGTCCGCCAAAGATGAGTTGGAATCGCACTCTGTTTTCACGTCAAAAATGATTGCCGACGCTAAGATCAGTGACAGCATCTACCAATTACACTTAGCGTCATTAAACTTTACCTACAATGGTAATCTTTCCTCTGCCAACAAGGTGGATTTCTTCTATGAAAATATTCGAAGAAAGCTGTTCAGTAGTGACTCATCTTTTACTAATACTGAGGTCACCATTCGAAGCTTGGATAATTACTTCAGAGGATTTAATCAACTACGCACATTGAGAGAAAAGAGACGTCGTTCGACCAATGTCATTTTGCCTCAACTCGAAGCTTTGATTGAACAGTCGTTAGAACGGTTGATCGATGAACTTAAAAACGACAACACCAACACTGCTCTTACCACCGCCAACGTCATGGTGGACTTTATGCAAGCCAAAGGCTTCGCTAGCAATTATTTTAGACGTTTAGAAGGAGAATCTTTACAACAAACAAGATTCAAATTGAATCGTGCATTGGATCAATTAACTGCAATACGTAATGAAGTTAAGCCACCTGCCCTACGATTTCAGGTCGACGACATCAGCCAACAAATACAAAATTATGCCAACAGTTTTAATGTTAGCGTTGAAGAAACACGAGGATTTTTGTATCTGGTCAACGTCATCTTAGCTGCAGAAGCGAATGAAATTTTATACCAAGCAGAAATCCGCGAAGGTCAACTTAAAGACAATATCATGCAGCAAAGGCAGTTGGTGGATGAGAAACTGTCTGGGCTTGTGAGCTTGGTATTGTTTGTTAGCTTAATCGCACTGCTTCTCCAGGTTCTCGTTTCCTACTGGATTACTATGACGGTAACGACTCCCATTATCAAAATCACTGAGGTGTTTAATGAACTGACCCAAGGATCGGGTAATAGCACCATCCCACAATACCCTCAAAATGATGAGATTGGGGATCTGTCTAAAGCAGCCAGGATGTTTAAACAAAAAAATGTAGAAAACCGAAAAGTTTTAAATGATTACCGAGAATTAAGCGAGCAACTTGAACGACGAATTTTAGAGCGCACTCAAGAACTCAACTCAATGAATAAAGAGCTTGAGCTTGCGAAAGAAAAAGCTGAAGAAATGGTTCAAGTGCGAAGCGACTTTATTGCCAACGTATCCCATGAAATTCGCACACCCATTAATGCTGTTCTGGGTATGACCTACTTAATGCGTCACACCGAACTCAACGAACAACAAGCAGAGTACATCGAAAGTATTAACCTCAGTTCAAAAAAATTACTCGCGATTATTAATGATATTTTAGATTTTTCTAAAATTGAGGCGGGTAAGCTCACGATAGAAACCACCAAATTAGACCTATTTCAAGTCGTTGCTGATAGCATAAACATGCTAAACACTCAGGCGGTAAGCAAAGGCATTGAAATATATAGCCATTTTGATAGCCATGTTAGCCGCTATTATTATGGTGATCCATTGCGCCTTGGCCAAGTCATCACTAATCTCCTCAACAATGCGGTGAAATTCACAGAAAAAGGCCACGTTGCTATTACCGTTGAAGCTATAAATATTCAGCGATTAAAAATCAGTATTAAAGATACTGGTATAGGTATGGACGAGAATGCACAAAAGCAACTATTCAGTGCATTTAATCAGGCAGACGCCAGCACCACTCGTCGATTTGGGGGGACGGGACTGGGTCTAGTAATCAGCAAACAAATCATCGAAGCCATGAAGGGTCAAATCTCGGTCGAGAGTCAAAAGGATAAAGGGACAACCTTTAGTTTTGAAGTCGACATGAAGCGAGTGAATTCCAATAACAATAACGAGCAATTTAAAGGCTTGTCAGCACTGCTCATCGATAGCGATCCTATCTCAAGAAATTCCTTCAATCACACATTGCAGCACCTTGGCTTTGAAGTCCGAAGTTTTGAGCGATTCATTAGAGATCAAGAGTCGACATTTGATGTCATTTTGTATGCACTTGAAGACCAAAACCACAGCGCTATGGATGCCGATTTGGTATCGCAACTCTCTGCCGCCTTTCCCAATGTTCCTTTGTGCTTGATTTATCCCATGGGTAAGACGCCAGAAATGAGCGGCAATTCGCTACAAAATAATTTTATACAAAAACCACTCAATCCCAACAAAGTCAAAAAAGCGCTATCGAAGATGCTAGATTTGGATAAAGAAGCGGTGACACATAGCCATTTGCATGACATGCGAAAAGAGCTAGCCATGCGCGCAGGGAGCCGAGTCATTGTCGCCGATGACAATCTCTTTAATCGTCAGGTAGTCTCTGGTTTACTCAGCAAATCTAATATACATGTCGATGAGGCTATTAATGGGCAAGATCTTATTGATCAAGTCACACTCGCCAGCCAACAATACACACCGTACGAACTTATCTTTGTCGATTATCATATGCCTACACTCAATGGACTTGAGGCCTGCAGCAAACTACATAAGCTCTACCCAGAGATTCCTATCGTTGTACTCAGTGGTGACACAGACTCGAAAACTAAACATAAGTTTTTCAGTGCTGGAGCGCAATCGTTGCTGGGTAAACCCATTGAAATTAATGAATTTTATGAAATTGTTCTGAGCTATCTAGCACCTAAACAAGCACAAAGTATTCATCATGAGACGTTGCATGATAGCGCCATTCCAAACATGATCATGATTGATACCTCCGCTGGGCTAAGACATAGCGGTGGCGATTTAAAACTTTACCAAACACTACTCAGCAGTTTTAAACAAAAATACCAATATGGTGATGAAGAGTTCAAAGCTCTATTTGAAAGCCAAAACTTTGACGAGCTTGCCTTAGCTGCCCATAGTTTGAAAGGTATCGCTGGAAGTATTGGCGCCCATGCATTAGCCCGTAGTGCTAAAAATCTGGAGCAAACCCCCAGTCGTGAAAATGTAGAAGACTTAATTAATGAACTGCTAAAAGTCATGGGTGAACTTGCATCATTGAGAATTGAAAAGAAAGCCAACAAAACGTCAGTAGAGTTTGATGCCCAGCAATTTGAAAAATCATTACACGAACTTTTAGCTGCAGTTAAAACACGACGTCCTAAACAAATCTCTCCCTGCTTGGACTATATTAAATCGGTGGATTTACCCAATGATAGGCAAAAAGAGGTTCAAGAGTTGGTCCTTTTAATTGAGCGCTTTGAATATAACAATGCCGTCAAAATGATGGAGACAATGCTGAATGACTGATCAAAACTACGCGTCTGGCACCATCCTGCTGGTCGATGATATCGAAGAAAATATTCGGACCATTCTCGGCATTCTGAATAACTTTGACATCATACCGTGTACTTCTGGCAACGAGGCTTTAGAGATCTTAAAAGAGGAACCCGTCGATCTTATTTTATTAGACATCATGATGCCTGAAATGAATGGTTATCAGGTCTGTGAAATCATTCGTGCCGATCCTGTGCTAAAAGAAATTCCGATTATTTTCTTAACCGCCCGTCAAGACGAAGACAGCATTGAAAAAGCCTATGAAATTGGTGCCCACGACTATGTCACAAAGCCCTTCTTGCCTCGCGAATTAAGGGCTCGGGTTGAGTTTCAATTGAAGTATTTCAGCACGCTAAAAAGATTGGAATACATCGCTTCACACGATCAGATGACAGGAATTTACAATCGGCGTCGTTTTTTTGAAATTGCCAAGGAGCAATTTAACACGGTGGCCAAAGAGTGTTTTTTCGCAATCATGCTAGATATTGATCACTTTAAGAGAATCAATGATAAATTCGGTCACGCTGTTGGAGATATTGCCCTCAAGGAAATCACATCGGCCATCTCCAGTGTACTGCCACCTGACGCCTGTTTTGCCAGACTTGGTGGAGAAGAATTTGCGATTGTCATTGCCGACCGAGATAGCATAGAAGTCAACAACTTAGCAGAAGAAATAAGATCCTCCGTTGAAAAGACCCCCATCCAAACAGAGAAAGGTACCATCCATTGCAGTATCAGCATGGGGGTGAGTCAAAATTCTCACGAATTTAACAATATCGATGAACTCTTAAATGCTGCCGATGAGGCGCTTTACGAAGCGAAAGACAGCGGCCGAAACCGCTCGATCTTCCGTGGCACAAATTATGTAAGCGACGCTAGCTAAGCTCGTCAAAAGCCTCGCGGCTTAGGTTTCTTGGCTCTGCATCCGTGACCAAAACATCATCTTCTATGCGTATTCCTCCATAGGGACGCATAGTATCCACGACTGACCAGTTCACGAATTGAGCATTCTCGCTAGCCTGCAATTTGGCAAGCAAACTGTCGATAAAATAAATTCCGGGTTCAATCGTGAGTACTTGGCCTTTTTCAATTTTACGCGTTGTCCGCAACGCGGGATACTCCGTAGGAGGTGGTGTGCGCCCTCCTTCGTAAGCCGTTTGTTGGCCGCCAATATCATGCACTTGCAACCCCAAAAAATGTCCCAAACCATGCGGAAAGAATGTCTCACTCAGGCCTTTTTCAAACGCCTCTTCTGCACTGCCATTCAATACACCGTGGTCTACCAAGATATGGCAAATACCTTTGTGGGTAGCCCGATGTAATTCCAAGTAAGCCGTGCCGTCTCTTACTTGAGAAACAATGTCTAATTGCAACTTATCAAGTGCAGTAATTAAATCGGCAAATGCTCCAGGTTTAGCGGCATGGGTTCGAGTGATATCCGAGCAGTAGCCTCGGTAGGTCGCGCCAGCATCTATTAAAAAACTCAACCTTGGCGTAGCGGTATCCAGTTCACGACGCGAATAATGAAGCACTGCACCGTGCTCATTGATAGAAATGAGATTATCGTACGGCAACACATCTTCAGCTTGTTGAGCCGCTTTACAATAGGCTACATGAATACCAAACTCGCTCTCTCCTTCTGCAAAAGCCTGTTCGGCAGCGATATGTGCCCGGGCGGCTATTCGGTTCGCTTCAGCAAGACACTCCACTTCGAAGGGCGACTTAACGGCTCGGTGCCAATGCAAACGATTGAGCAAAGCCTCTGGATTTATGTCACCTAAGGGCCACTCCTCGTGGCGAGCATCAAATTCACCAATACTGGCAACACGGCCTTCACATGCAATGACCTTGGCCATCTGCGTTAAATCGGTAATGACCTCAACATCAATCGCACCGCTGTATATATCTTCTTCCATCGAAGGGTAACTATGCCAATAATCATCGGGTAGGTAGATGTAAGCTACTGGCGTTGTACCTGGACGATAGACCAACCAACTTTGAGCATAGCTTTCTTTGGCCGGCAATATGGCACTGAAATGAGGATTTATTTTAAATGGATAATGGCGGTCATCTAGAAAGGCAACGGCTGTATGGCCTGAATATACCTGCAGCGCATCGTACTCGGTTTCAGCAAGGATTCGATCATAGCGCTGACGTAAATTAACAAAATGATCATCAAAGAGATTTTTTAAATTAGACATAGAGTGCTCATTGGAATGTACTTAAATTGAGCACAGATTATCAGATCAACTACACTGATTATAGGGTCTTGAAAAGACGTCCAGCCGATAACATTTTATATGAACATCATTCTATTTATATGTGGTTTGGCCCTGTTTTTACTGGGTATTGACCAACTCGAACAGGGACTTGGTCGTTTGGGTGATCGCACGCTCAAACGGGTTCTAGGTAACTATACCAAGACGCCAACCCAAGGCATTGGCTTTGGAATGGTGGCCACAGTCATGGTGCAGAGTTCGTCGATTGTCAGCCTTATCACCTTGGCCTTTGTAAGCGCGGGTGTCCTCCAGCTGTACAACGCGATCGGCATCATCCTCGGCGCCAATTTAGGCACCACTTTTACCGGTTGGATCGTCGCCACTATTGGCTTTAAGCTCGATCTTCATGATGTCTACTTACCCCTGCTAGGCCTGGGTGCAATGGGGCTACTTTGGGCCGCTAACAACAGCCGCTTACACGCATTGGGTCGCTTCGTATTTGGTCTAGGCTTACTGATCATGGGCATGATACTCATGAAAGATAGTGTGAGCTTTTTCACAACTATGTTCGATCTCTCGGTACTGGAAAACACACCCATTTGGGTCTATTTCCTTGTCGGCAGTTTACTCACCGCGGTTATCCAAGCTAGCTCGGCCGCTATGATGATGGCTTTAACCGCCCTTCACACCGGCATCATTGATTTGGAAAGTGCCGCCGCTTTTGCCATTGGAGCAGATTTGGGCACCACCAGTACGGTGATTCTTGGCTCATTAAAAGGCGCGAAGATCAAGCGACGGGTGTCGGCGATTCACTTTATTTTTAATGTGGTGACCGACGTTGTCGCGGTGTTGTGCCTTCCCTGGCTTTTATTCCTGGTCACGGATGTTGCAGGGATCGATGACCCTCTGTTTGCTTTAGTTGCGTTTCATAGCGCGTTTAATATTGTCGGTATTCTTTTGTTCTTGCCCTGGGTACATGCCTTTCAGCGCTTGGTTGAGCGTCTCATACCGCTGGGTACTGAAGAACAAAGATTAATAGACAACGTTGCCACGAGCTTGGGCGATATTGCCCTGCATGCACTTGAACAAGATGTCGCCAACGCCATTCAACGTGCACTAGATACCAATACCGCTCGCTTTCCAAGCAACGTGATTGATCAAGTCGCCCCAGCCATGAGACAAACCCTCATCAACTTTGATACCGAGGGGCAGTATCACCGCCTGCAAGACAACGAAAATCAACTCAGTGATTATGCCTTAGATTTACAGCGTGAAATGGGGGTCAATGATACCCATCGCATTAAACAATTGTTGGTGTGTCTCAGGGACTCAAGTTATGCCGCCAAGGCAGTGAAGGATATTCAAAGCGACTTAGACAGTTTAGATGAAAGCGAAATTAATGAAGCCTTACATCAGCTACTCATAGCAACCACACAGTTTTATCAAGGCCTGCAAGCGTTGATCACCACAGATAATCAACTAGCTACCGAAGCGCTTCGCGACTTAAGCCAAGAATTAAAAAACGTTCACCAGCAATACGATGAGCAAGTATATGGTTTGATCGATCAACGCCAGTTGAACCGAGAGGATGCCTCTCGTGCGCTGAATGTGAGCCGACAAATTTTAATTGCGGGACACTCATTGCTCAATGCTTGCAAACATTATTGCTTGAGTGCCCCTGAGGCGAGAACGCTGTCCGAAATTCTTAATTTGGAGCAGTAGCTACCATACCCTCTCGTCTAGGGTCTGCGGCACCGTAAAAATTGTTACCTTTTATAGCAATCGCATGTACACCGCTGTTCATGTCTCGCAGTTGTATAGTATGGCCTTTTTGGCGAAGTTGTTCGGCCAACGTCTCGCTCACTAAACCTTCCTCTAACATCAAAGCCTTACCGTTGGTATGACTTACGTTGGGGGCATTCACAGACTGCTGTATATCCAGTCCGAGATCCAAGTGAGCAATCAGCGTTTTAGCGACATAGTTAATTATACGAGAGCCACCTGGTGACCCCACGAGTAACACTGGCTGTTCATCTTTAAAGACCATCATGGGAGACATTGAAGAACGAGGACGTTTACCGGGTTCGACCCTGTTTGCCACTAATTTACCCTCACGCTCGTAGCTTAAACTAAAGTCCGTTAATTGATTATTCAACAAAAAGCCGCCGACCATTAAACTCGAACCAAAGGCCATTTCTATCGATGTCGTCATGCTGACTGCATTCCCCTCAGCATCGATAATCACAAAATGACTCGTGCTGGGAAGCGAGTAGCTATCATCATTGGCATAACTAAGCTTCTGGTCGAGCTCCAAAGCTTGGGCCTTGCCCATATCTGTTTGCATGTCGATCGACTGAGCTCGCGCTTCTAGATAGTGTGGAGCCAATAGCGCCTTGAGAGGCACATCAACAAAGTCCGCGTCAGCGGCGTAGCGTTCTCTATCGGCAAACGCTATGCGTGACGCTTGACTGTATAGATGCCATAGATCCGCATCGTTTAAGTCGTATTGATCGATGGGGAAGTGCTGCAGAATCCCCAACATTTGCAGCACTGCTAAGCCGCCTGATGAAGGCGGCATCATTCCGCATACTTGATACTCACGATAAGGTCCGCAGAGTGGTTCCCGCCAAGTGGCTTGGTATGAGGATAAATCCTGTTCGGTCAATCGCCCAGGGTTAACCGCCGCCTGCTGGACCGAGTTGGCGATTAGTTGTGCCAACTCACCTTGGTAGAAGGCTTTACTGCCATGCTTAGCAATTGCCGTTAACGTGTTGGCATAGTCGGTATTTTTAAGAATAGACCCCGCAGTAATGGGCTCTCCCTGAGGGTAAAAATAGTCATTGGCGGGAGGTAGTTGAGTCAACCCGGGGTGCAATTTCATCGCGACCAGCATAGCGAGACGAGGCGATACTTCAAAGCCGCGAGTGGCTAAATCAATCGGATGGTCAAAGAGTTGCTGCCAGGACAGTTTACCAAAGCGTTGCTGAGCGGTTTCAAGACCCTTGATAATACCGGGTACCCCCACCGCCATACCGCCAACAATCGCTTGCCGCCATGACAATGGCTTGCCATCGACATAAAACTGATCGGCACTGGCCGCCGCTGGTGCACGCTCGCGAGCATCGAGGGTGTACAGTTTTTGATCTTTAGCAGACCAATACAAAATAAAGGCTCCGCCACCGATACCAGATGATTGAGGCTCCACCAAACCAAGTGTGGTCTGAACCGCCACCGCAGCATCCATGGCGCTGCCGCCGGCTGCCAGTATTTTTTCGCCCGCGGTAACCGCGTGGGGATTGGCGGCAGCCACCATGTAACCACTGCCTTTAACAACCTCTAATTGCCGGGTAATCACAGTGCGTTCGGGATCGTCTCTGCTCGCCTGAACGACTGACGCCGCAATAAGTGCGGCGCCAAATAATAGAAATTTTTTCACAAGTTTTCCTTAGCTATCTCGCAATAACACCACGGGCGGCTCGTACAAGCTCGCTCGTGAACTGGCTATTCCGATCAACACTAACACAGGGATGCTAATGGCGGGAAGTACCAACCAAAGCTGAGGGTGAAAACTTGGGTCAATGCCAAGCAATTGCGACTGTATTGCCGCCAAACTTAACTCTGCCCCAAAGCAGGCAATAAGGTTAGCAGCCAAACCCAATACAATAAATTCCCAGCCACATGCACGCCACAAGAGCGGCGAGGTTCCCCCCATGGTGCGCAATAAGGCATTATCTCGTCTGCGCTCGCGCTGCGAGGCCAAAATACTGGCTATTAATACCGCCGCCGTAGCCAACAGCACCAGACCAAAGACAATCTCAATCGCCTGGCTCACCCTGTCTACTGTGCTATTGATCTGAGCGATGATGACATCCATTTCAATGACAGTAATCGTAGGGAATTCGCGCATTAATCCCGTCAGCATTGGCTTTTGCTCAGCCCCCAAATAAACACTGGTAATGTAGGTTGCAGGAAACTGATTCAGCACGCCAGTAGGAAATATAAAGTAGAAATTGGGACGCATTTGCTGCCAATCTAGGCTGCGTATACTCTGGATTTTGGTGTCGAGAATATCGGCGCCAATCTGAAAACGAAGCTCATCGCCGAGACCAAGGCCTAAACGCTCCGCTAAACGCGATTCGATAGATACCCCATCGCTGCCGTCTCCACGCCACCATTCGCCCTGCTCCACCACGTTTTTGGGGGGTAGTTCATCATTCCAGGTTAAGTTGAGCTCTCGGTCGATGCTGCGCTGCTCCTCTTTGGTGACCTGAGTTCGAACACTTTCACCATTGATATGGGTTAAACGTCCGCGCACCATCGGAAAGATCGTCTCAGTGGCCACGCCTGCCTGTGTTAATTGCTGGCGGAGATTTTCCACTTCGTATTCGGCCACGTTCACCATAAAGTGATTAGGTGTGTTTTCAGGTAATGAAGCACGCCAATCATCTAGCAAATCACTTCGAACTGCCCATAAAAGTCCAACCAGCATCAGCGCACTACTGTATACCATGAGCTGTAATTGAGTATGACGGCGGTGGCGTTGCAGGTTTGCCCACGCCAAACCCAACGGGGACGCAAGACGGCTAAAACGCCGTGGGACCGACAACAGTGCCCTAGATAGCAATCCAACCACGAGTGTTAAGGCAGCCAATCCCCCCAGTAAGCCTAGAGACAAAAACCAAGATTGGGTATAAATCATCAACAGGGCCACGCTTCCCGCCCCTGCAATAAGTAAGCGCAGTGTCTGACTTAAAGGATCGACCGGCACAAGATCGCGTAACACTGCCATGGCAGACGTCTTTTGCAGAGCCCTGAGCGGTGGCCAGGCAAAAGCCAGTAAACTGACCATTGCCGTTGCCAAACCAAACAACCATGGCCGCCACAGTGAAACCTCTGCTACGTCGACCAAATATTCAGCAAACACCTGTTCAAATAAACTTTTCAGTCCAAAACCAGCCAAGCCACCCACGACACTTGCTAGCAGCGCTAACAACAGCAAGCTAGTGGCAAACAGGCCTAAGACACGCCCCTCAGTCATACCCAGCGTTTTGAGAATGGCGACATGATCAAAATGGCGCTGACAGTAGCGTTGTGCACTCATGGCAATGGCCAAGCCGGATAACATAACGGCTAGCGACCCCGCCAATAATAAAAATCTTTCCGCACGCTGCAAGGCTTCCGCCAAACGCGGCTGCGCATCGTCGAGCGTTCGCAGTCTATGGCTGTCTTGTAGCTGTGGCTCCAACCAAGCTTTATAAGACGCCATATCGGCATCGGCCGCATCAAACTGATAGCGGTAACTAACTCGGCTACCTGGCATAATCAGGTCGGCCGAGGCTAAGTCCGTCAAGTTAATCATCACCCGAGGACCCACACTAAACATGGCGAAACCTCGATCGGGCTCGTCTACCAGGACTTTACTGAACAGCAGCGAGGTCTTCCCGATTTCAATCTGATCGCCCGGACTGATCTCTAACAAACTTGCCATGCTAGAAGCCAACCAGGCTTCACCTACCGCAGGGCCGTGCTGAACAACGCGACTTTCCGCGCTGTATGGCTGATCAGCGATGCGAAGCTGCCCCCTTAACGGATAACCTGTGCTTACCGCTTTGAGTGACGCCAGTTGCATTTTTTCATTGGCATAAGCCATCGATGCCATGCCGACATTTTCTGAAAGCTTGATGTTTCGGCTACGAGCCTCGTCAAGCCATTCTGCACTAACGGGTCTCGGGCTTGAAAGCACCATACTGCCCGCTAAAAAGTCCTTGCTTTGCTGCATTAAAGAGGCCTGCAAGGTGGCGGAAAAGTGTGTAATCCCCGATACGGTAGCAACGGCTAGCACCAAACAGGCAAATAACAGTTGCAGTTCACCGCCGCGCCAATCGCGACCCAGCATTTTAAGCGCTAATTTCACGTTTAGCCCTCCTCGCTGAGACGACCACTTTGCATGCGTAGACGACGCTCGCAACGTGCGGCGAGTTCATCATCGTGAGTAACTAACACTAATGTGCAATCCTCATCGCGATTTAAATCGAATAATAAGTCAGCGATTCGCTGTCCGGTTTCACCGTCGAGGTTTCCAGTGGGCTCGTCAGCAAACAGCACACTCGGTTGAGACGCGAAAGCACGTGCAATAGCCACACGTTGCTGCTCTCCACCTGATAGCTGGTTAGGATAGTGGTGACCACGTTCGCCTAATCCAACTTTGTTGAGGTACTGCTCTGCTAACTGCTCGGCGCCCTCAACACGGTTGAGCTCGAGTGGCAGCGCTATGTTTTCGAGGGCGGTCAATCCCTGTAACAGTTGGAACGATTGAAAGACGAAGCCTACCCTTTCAGCTCGGAGTATGGCACGTTGATCTTCATTCATGGCATGTAACGGTTGCTCGCCCAAATAAATTTCGCCTCCTGTCGAGTTATCGAGACCGGCAAGCAAGGCTAACAATGTTGATTTACCCGAACCGGAGCTACCAACAATGGCAACGCTTTCACCAGGCTTGATATGTAGATCAATTCCTTGCAGGATGGTGAGTTCTCCGGCGCGAGTCGTAACAGTTTTTACAATTTTTTTGGCAATTATCATGGTGATTCTATGTGGTTAAAAGCTCTAGTTGTGGGCTTATACGTTTCTTTATTCAGTTCAGTCGCCGTTTTGGTCCATGCCGATAACGCCAAAGTGATGGTTGTCGGCGACAGCATTAGTGCTGGCTACGGTGTTCCCAGCGGCGAAGGCTGGACGGATTTACTGGTTAACGCTGTCGAACAACCCATCGTGATGATCAATGCGAGCATCAGTGGTGAAACGACGGTGGGTGGCGCTGCTCGAATGCAAACATTACTCGATCAACACCGCCCCGATATTGTCATTCTGGAACTGGGTGGCAACGATGGTTTGCGGGGTTATCCTTTACAGCGCATCGAAAAAAACCTTGCCACAATGATAGAACAGTCTCAGCAAAGTGGTAGTTGTGCCATTGTCTTACTCGGTATGCGAATTCCACCTAACTATGGCGCTCGCTACAGTGAGGGATTCTTCAATATTTACGGCTCTCTCGCCAAGCGCTACGAAACAGGTCTGGTGCCGTTTTTTCTAGATAACGTGGCAGAAATCCCCTCATTAATGCAAGATGACGGCATCCACCCCACCCAAGCAGCCCAGCCTATTTTGGTCAATAATGCTCTCAATGCTGTTAACCAAGCACTCAAGCAATGCGCCGACTAGGCTGGATA
>Ga0209961_1000202_pt1 | contig 21402 bp, 37 predicted proteins | sample SalPonA_B_H2O_MG_FD_185719 | JGI IMG/M metagenome (GOLD analysis project Ga0209961, IMG submission 185719) | Water microbial communities from South San Francisco under conditions of wetland restoration - Salt Pond MetaG R2A_B_H2O_MG (SPAdes)... | ecosystem: Environmental > Aquatic > Non-marine... | reverse complement strand
AAGAACGCAAACGAGTGTCAGAACGAAGCGCTGAGCTATTACATCGTAGGATCAGCGAAATGAAAGACGAAAGTGCAGAACATCATAGAATCAATCACGAAGCTGTGATGGGCAAACTAGACAAAATGGACGCAGAAGTTACAAAAGAACTAAAAACTGTGTCAGAACGTGTCTCTGTTCTTGAGAAATGGAAATGGTGGGTGATGGGTGGCTCATGGGCAATTGGTTTTGCTATCGCCTCTATCGCTAACGTATCAAAATTATTCGAATAATCCATTGACACACTAAGTACTCCTGTATATAATGTCGTTAAGACGTTTAATAATAGGAGTACTTAATGAATCTTATTGATCTAAAGTATGCTGGTATACTCTCTACACGTGTAGAAAGATTCTCTCTCAAATCTAACAATCCTTATCGTGCTAATCTACGCTGTCCTATCTGTGGTGACTCTCAGAAGTCTAAGGCTAAAGCACGTGGTTGGATTCTAGAGAAAGATAACTCTGCACTCTACTACTGTCACAACTGTGGCGCCTCTTTATCTCTACGCAACTTTCTTAAGTCTATTGATCACAACTTGTATAACGAGTATGTGGTTGATATTGCACTAGAGAAAGGTCTGAAGAAGAAAGAAGAACCTAAACTAAAGCCTCTTGATACGCTTGTAACTAAACAGCCTAGCTTCAAGAAGAAAGGTTCACCTCTAAAGTCTATCAAAAAGATCAGTGCTTTACAGTTTGATCATCCTGTACGTAAGTATATAGCAAAACGTGCAATCCCGACAAAAACTCACTACAAGCTTTACTATGCGCCTAAGTTCAATGCATGGACTAACTCACTTATTGCAGATAAGATGCCTACGAATCGTGATGAACCACGCTTAGTTCTACCATTCATTGATAAGAAAGGCGAAGTGTTTGGGTATCAAGGTCGAGCGTTTGCTAAAGACAGTATTCGCTATATCACTATAATGTTAGACGAAAACAAACCAAAAATTTTCGGTCTTGATACAGTCGATTTCAACAAGACTTACTACGTAGTCGAAGGTCCTATTGACAGTCTCTTTGTAGACAATTGCGTTGCTATGGCTGGTGCTGATGGTAACGGTAGTGGTCTTGAGAATACAGAGAATGCAGTCTTTGTCTTTGACAATGAACCACGAAATCGTGACATTGTAAGACGTATGGAGAAGTGCTTAGATGCTGGCTACAAAGTCTGCATTTGGCCTGAACATATAGAACAGAAAGATATCAATGATATGGTGCTCGCTGGTGTAGATAGCGCAAAGCTAAAGATGATTATAGACGTTAATACATATAGTGGTCTAGAAGGTAAATTACGAATGTCATTCTGGAAAAAAGTTTGACACTAAGGCATAATGAGGTATATAATGAGTGTAAATGCTATTCTTGCTGTAGATAAGAACTATGGCATTGGTTACGAGAACAATCTACCGTGGCCATTTTCAAAGAAAGATATGAAGTGGTTCAGTGACAACACACGTGGTCATGTTGTAGTTATGGGTCGTGCTACTTGGGAGTCATTGGGCAGTAAACCTCTACCGATGCGTACAAATGTTGTCATATCGAATCGTGAAATAGAAAATGCCGATTTAGTAGTCAGCGGAGACGTATCAGAGATCATAGAAAGACTAAGTAAAGAGTACAGTGGTCAATATATCTGGATCATTGGTGGCGCTAACATATATGAACAAGCGTTACCTTACTGTGATAAATTGTACTTGACAACTATGAAAGGTACATATATAACTGACACGAAAGTTAGCAAAAGACAGATTAGCAAGTTCCGAAAAGTTATTCATCGTGAAGAAGACGATGATTTGATTATTGAAATTAGAGGTCGTTAATGAAGCAATACCTTGAAGCTTTACGTTATGTTTTAGAGAATGGTGAAGACAAAACTGATCGTACTGGCATCGGTACACGTAGTCTATTCGGTTATCAGATGCGTTTCAATCTACAAGAAGGTTTTCCTGCTGTAACTACTAAGAAGCTTGCTTGGCGCTCAGTCGTTGGAGAGTTATTGTGGTTTTTAGAAGGTAGCAGTGATGAGCGCAGACTTGCAGAGATCACATTCGAGAAAGATCGCTCAGAATTAAAGGACAAGAAAACAATCTGGACTGCAAATGCAGATGCACAAGGCGTTGCACTTGGTTACACTAATAATGATCTTGAGAAACAGCTAGGACCAGTCTACGGTGTGCAGTGGCGCAACTGGGAAGACTACAATCCAGTCATGGAAGTCAACAACAGCATTGATCAGATTGCAGAACTTATCAAAGGTCTGAAAGAGAATCCTGATAGTCGTAGACATATTCTATCAGCGTGGAACGTATCAAAGATTGACAAAATGGCGCTTCCTCCTTGCCATACGCTAGCACAATTCTATATAATTAATGGTAAGCTATCTTGCCAACTCTATCAGCGTAGTGCAGATATGTTTTTAGGCGTACCCTTTAACATTGCATCGTATTCACTATTACTGCATATTCTATCGAAAATTTGCAAGTTAAAAGTGGGTGATTTTGTGTGGACTGGGGGTGACGTTCACATATATACTAATCACATAGAGCAAGTTAAGCAACAAATACAACGTGAAGAGCGTGATCTACCGAAGCTAGTGCTTCCAGAATTTGAAACTTTAGAAGATGTACTAAAATCAAAAGTGAGTGATTTTGTACTAGAAAATTACAACCCAATGGAGTCTATCAAAGCTCCTATGGCTGTCTGATATTTGATAGGAATAGAAATGATACAACCAATACAAGTAACCAAGCGAGACGGTTCAAAAGAACAGCTAGACATTGAAAAGCTACACAAAGTAGTCTTTCATGCATGTGAAGGCATTACTGGTGTAAGCCCTAGCGAAGTTGAGATTAAGAGTCAAATTCAGTTCTACAATGGTATGACTACTAAAGAGATTCAAGAGACTCTAATCAAAGCGGCATCTGATCTAATTTCAGAAGAGACGCCTAACTATCAATTCGTTGGTGGTCGTCTAATCAACTATGCGCTTCGTAAAGAAGTGTATGGTGAGTATAACCCATGCACAGTTAAAGAGCTAGTACAGCGTAATACTGATAATGGTTTCTATGATCCAGAACTTATCACGAAGTACACTGATGAAGAGTGGAATCGTATTGAGTCTTACGTTAAACATGACCGTGATGAAAATCTGACATACGTAGCAATGGAGCAATTGCGTGGTAAGTACCTAGTACAGAATCGTGTAACTGGTGAAATCTTTGAATCGCCTCAGATGTGTTACATTCTAATTGCGGCTACGCTGTTCCAAGATTACCCTCAAGATCAACGTATGTCAATTATCAAGGAATACTATGACGCTATTTCTTTGCACGATATATCTCTTCCTACTCCTGTTATGGCTGGAGTGCGTACACCACAGCGTCAATTCAGCTCCTGTGTCCTTATTGAAACTGATGATAGTCTTGATAGTATTAATGCTACTAGTAGTTCAATTGTTAAGTACGTAAGCCAGAAAGCAGGTATCGGTATCGGTGGTGGTTCTATTCGTGCGATTGGTTCTCCTATTCGTAAGGGCGATGCATTCCACACTGGTATCATTCCTTTCTACAAGATGTTTCAAGCGGCTACTAAATCTTGTTCACAAGGCGGTGTTCGTGGTGGGGCAGCGACTATCTACTACCCTATCTGGCACCTAGAAGTTGAAGATATGCTAGTGCTAAAGAACAACAAGGGTACAGAAGAGAATCGTGTACGTCACATGGACTACGGTGTACAATTTAACAAGTTGATGTATGAGCGCCTAATCACTGGTGGTGACATTACTCTATTCTCACCAAGCGATGTTCCTGGATTATATGAAGCATTCTTTGCTGATCAAGATAAGTTTAAAGAGCTATACGAAAAAGCAGAGCGCAATACTCGACTACGCAAAAAGACTATGAAAGCGGCAGAGCTATTCAGCATGTTCATGGAAGAGCGTAAGAACACTGGTCGTATCTATCTACAAAACGTAGACAATGCAAATGATCATGGTTCATTCTTGCCAGAGATTGCACCTATTCGTCAATCGAATCTATGTGCTGAAATCGATCTACCGACTAAGCCACTAAATGATGTTAATGATCCAGATGGCGAAATTTCGCTATGTACTCTAAGTGCTATTAACTGGGGTAACATCAAGCAAGTGTCTGACTTTGAGCGTGTATGTCGTCTTGCAGTACGTGGTCTAGATGCACTATTGAGCTACCAAAACTACCCAATTCTTGCGGCTCAACTAAGCACAGAGAAGCGCCGTCCAATTGGTGTTGGTATCATTAACTTTGCGTACTGGCTAGCTAAGCACGATCTAGATTATCAAAACATTGATCAAGCTGGTCTAGAGCTAGTAGATGAATGGGCAGAAGCATGGTCTTACTACTTGATCAAAGCGTCTGCTGATCTAGCGGCTGAACAAGGTGCTATTTCTGGCGTTATGGAGACTAAATATGGTCACGGTATCACGCCTAACATGACGTACAAGAAAGATGTTGATGATCTAGTTCCACATCAAGAGCGTATGGACTGGGCAGGACTACGTGAGCAGTTAAAAGATACTGGTATTCGTAACTCGACTCTAATGGCTCTAATGCCTGCTGAGACAAGCGCACAGATTGCTAATGCTACTAACGGTATTGAGCCACCTCGCTCTCTAATCAGTGTGAAGCAATCTAAGCACGGTGTTCTTAAGCAAGTCGTACCTGAGTACAAACGTCTTAAGAATAAATATGATTTACTCTGGGATCAAAAATCACCAGAAGGCTACTTAAAGATCATGGCTGTACTACAGAAGTACATTGATCAAGGTATCAGCGTCAACACAAGTTACAACCCAGCTTACTACGAAGACGAAAAAATACCAATGAGTTTGATGCTACAGCATCTACTAATGTTCTACAAATATGGTGGCAAACAACTTTACTATTTCAATACTCACGATGGACAAGGTGAGCTAGATATTGATAAAATGAGTGAAGAACCTCTACCACAAGGTGAAGTTGATGATGGTCACTGTGAAAGCTGTACAATTTAAAGTCTAATAACCATTGACAACCTGCCTCTGATCTGATAGATTATGCAGGTTGTTAATCCCAATAAGAAGAGGACTACTATGAGTGTTTTTAACACTGAGAATAAAGCTGATCACACTAAAGTCACTGCATTCTTGGATCCCAGCGGCGGTCCTACCATTCAGCGCTATGATACGTTGAAGTACAAGCAATTTGACAAGCTAACTGATAAGCAACTCGGCTTCTTTTGGCGTCCAGAAGAAGTTGACATTTATCAAGATGCAAAAGACTTTAAGGGTCTAACAGAACATGAGCAACATATTTTTACATCGAACTTGAAGCGACAGATTCTACTCGACTCTGTGCAAGGTCGTGCTCCTGTAGAAGCGTTTGCTCCTATCGTATCTCTACCTGAGATCGAAAACTGGATTCAAACTTGGACGTTTTCTGAGACTATTCACAGCCGTTCGTACACACACATCATTCGTAACGTGTACAGTAACCCATCAAAAATCTTTGATGAAATGATGGATATTGAAGAGATTGTTGATTGTGCTGGTGATATCTCTAGATACTACGATGAACTAATTGAAATGAGTTCTTGGTACAATCTTCTTGGTGAAGGTACTCATACTATTATTACTGATGGTGGTGATTACCCAAAAACTAAGACAATTTCTCTGTATGAATTGAAAAAGTTGTTGTGGCTAACACTAATGAGTGTTAACATTTTAGAGGGTGTACGCTTCTACGTTTCATTTGCATGTTCTTGGGCATTTGCAGAACTTAAGAAGATGGAAGGTAATGCTAAGATCATTAAGCTAATTGCACGTGATGAGAACTTGCATCTAGGTTCTACTCAGCTACTTCTACGTACTCTAAAGAAAGACGATCCTATCTTTGAGAAGATTGCAGAAGAGACTAAAGAAGAAGCAACTAAGATGTTTGTCGATGCAGCTAACCAAGAGAAAGCTTGGGCGCAGTATCTATTCAAAGATGGTTCAATGATTGGTCTAAATACTGAGCTACTATCATCTTATGTTGAGTGGATCGCTACTAAGCGTATGAAGAATGTTGGTCTAGAATCACCATACGATGTCAAGAGCAACCCACTACCATGGACTAACAAGTGGATCAGTGGAGCAGACGTTCAAGTTGCACCGCAAGAAACAGAAATCACTAGCTACGTAAGCGGTGGTACAAAACAAGACGTATCACAAGATACATTCAAAGGATTTTCGCTATGACAATTGAGATTTGGGGTAAAGAGAATTGCCCACATTGTACACAAGCTAAAGCATTCGCAGAAGCTAAACAACTGGACTATACATACAAACAACTAGGCGTTGACTTTACACGTGAAGAAGTATTAGAAGCGTTTCCAGGCGCACGTACTTTTCCACAGATCAAAGTGAATGATGAACCTATTGGTGGCTATGTGGAGTTCCAGAAGTTGTATGGATAAGTGGCAAGACGCTTACATGAAAACGGCAGAGACTTTCGGGTCTCTGTCAACTGCTAAAAGACTACAAGTTGGTTCTATTGTAGTTAAAGATAATCGTATTATATCTATCGGCTACAATGGAATGCCTAGCGGGTGGGATAACGAATGCGAAGAACCTGTTAGATTGCCACACTGGGCAGACAGTATAAACGCAATACCAGAAAAAGATAGACATATATACGTTGAGTACAAGACAAAGCCTGAAGTAATACATGCAGAAGCAAATGCGATTGCTAAGCTAGCAAGATCACATGAAAGCGGGCTTGGTGCTGATATGTACATTACTCATGCTCCCTGTATTGAATGCGCTAAGCAAATCTATAGCGCTGGGATTAATAAAGTATTCTTTAGAAATCATTATAGATCAACAGATGGTATCGGATTTCTAAAGAAATGTGGTGTGGAGATAGAACAAATATGAGTCGATACGAAGAGCGTTGCATTTTTTGCGATACTGACTTTATTGTAGAATTTGATATGTCCGATGTTGAGTTGGAGTTTTGTCCATCATGTGGACAGAAGTTGCCAGATGAACTTGATCTTGATGAAGACCGTGTGCCAGAAGACTGGGACGAATGGGATGATTCAGAGGACTAACTATGTGGTATTATGGTGAAGAAGTGTTCACCAGTGATATGATTGAAGATTATGTTGGATTTGTTTATGTGATCACTGATTTGAGCAATAATAAAAAGTATGTCGGTAAAAAGCTATTCAAGTCTAAGCGCAAGCTACCGCCTCTTAAGGGCAAGACTAGAAAACGTACTAAGATAGTAGAGTCAGATTGGCAGACTTACTACGGTTCTTCTGATGAAGTGAAAGCACTAGTCGAAGAGCGAGGTGGAGAAGCTTTTCATCGTGAGATTATACATCTATGTAAGTCGAAAGGTGAAATGTCTTATCTAGAAGCCAAAGAGCAGTTTGATCGTGAAGTACTGCTATCAGAGGAGTACTACAATGGTATTATCAACTGCAAAATTCATAGAAGTCACGTTAAGTCGTTGATTTCTAAAGAGGATTAATTCCTTGACAAACCTCTCAAAGATGTTACAATCAACCTGTAATTGATTCTTTGAGAGGTTTTTTTATGAACAACGTAATCTGTGTCGGCGGTCGTAAGAAAGAGCGTGAGATTGCACACGATGTAGTTGCTTGGTGCATTAACAAAATGATGCCCCGTATGAAAACCCTAGATATTGAAGTAGAGTTTGAAAAGCTTGATGTGTTCGGCTACTGTGCTTTAGGTGATACTAATCGTGAGTTCACTTTGAGTATTCAGAAAGGTCTGAGTCTCTACGAGCTAGTCAGTACTATTTGCCATGAAATGGTGCATGTTAAGCAGTATGCACGTAAAGAGTTGCGCTATGTTAAAGGTGCGACTATGTGGAAAAAGAAATCATACGTTAATGTTGACTACAACGATGCCCCTTGGGAGAAAGAAGCATTTGGTCTTGAAGACAAGCTAGCGGCAGAGTGTTTACGTGATATCAAAATAGCTATTTAGGGGGTCACAATGAAAGTTAAGAAACGCAATAGTGCTATGATGCTAAATTTGAGTAAGAATGTTGTAAAGTCTAAACCAGTTGCTGGTCTGCCTAAGACGATACTAAAGAATCTCGAAAAGAATGGGGAACTGTGATGTACGTAGAGCTAATCGAAACTACTGTTTGGAAAGACAATCCTAACATGCCTAATCACACTTACTACTTGAATGATGCTGGTAAGTGTATCGCTTATCGTAACGTCAAAGACGGTAAACTTACTTTCTTCAAAAGCCCAATGATGTTTAGTAAGAAGCTACGTAAATTTAAAACCAAAAAACTTAAGGAAATGCCAAAATAATCCTTGACTCTATTTACGTATCTGTTAGAATTACACTGTAACGTTGATTGAGAGAGATTGATTATGAAAAACGAAATGAATGCACTACTCGAAGCCATTAAAGCTGACTACGCTGAGAACTTCCGTGATATGGGTGATCCAGATCGCCGTGAGATTCGTGATCGTATGTATGCAGAGTTCTGTGATAAGCTGACTGTTGAAGAAGGTCGCAAGTACATCAAAGTGATTGCGAATCGAAGCGTTTGGGGCTTCATTATGAAAGAAGATGACAAGAAGTTTCGTAAAGGTGACATTCTGAAAGCTGCAAGCTACAGCGCTCCTGCCCGTAACGCTGCACGAGGCAACATCATTGACGGTGGTTACACTGTTCGTTGGACTGGTCCTCTTTACCTTTAATAGTGAGATTGATTATGAAACAGTACAATGTAGAAGTTCTAAAGAAAATGATTGAAAATAATCAGTACAACATCAAGATGGGTCAGAAGTCTTTGATGGGCTACCTCAAGTGTGATTATCCTGAGCGTGGTGAGTATCTGTATGATCGCATTGCTGATCTTGCAATTGCTAATCGTAAGTTAGGTGCGCTGATTGAGAATGATGGTGTAGCAATGGAAGGTGTTGACGTTGATGTGATGCAATACTCTGCTACTGCTGGTGCTGATACTTCTTGGTGGGGTTAAGAAATGAAAAATAGATACGGAAAAGAATACTGGTTTGAACGAGTAGAAGACAACACTTATCGTTTTCACATGGAAGAAGACGGAACAAAATACATGCGTATGGGTGGACGTGAAGGTCAAGAGAAAATTGATATGGAAGACCTTGGGTTCTTTGATCCCTCGGGTGGTCCATTCGTTTGTGTCGGAAAAAGAATCTTCTGGAATGAGATACTTGGCGGTGATAAAGGTGAAGCGTTTTTGACGGTCAAACGTATAATGAGCCGGGAAGATGGTATCTTCATAGAGGTTTAGATATGAAATACGCTAGTGTAAAATTCAACAATGGTAATGGTGCTCTACTATGTAATGGTTGTAGGACTATTATAGCTTATGGCCATGACCATCAAGATCGTCTACACTTCTGCGAATCATGTTCCGATGTTTTGCTACAGCATGATCGATACCTGTATCACAAGGTACGTATCTGGAAAGATCAGAACAAAGCACTTGATGAACTAGCAGAACAAGCACAGGAATTGGGCCTTGAATAAGATGAAACAAAAGCTAGCTAAGATGGGTAAGCTTGCCTTTCTGTTTTTCTTTCTTAAGGGTCTACTCTGGCTAATCGTACCCGCACTAATGTTATATATCGAGGTGACTTATGACTAAATCAACTTTTCGTGTTTTCTGTCAAGCTATGTGGTACGCACACGTTGAAGAGCATGAGGCGTGGATGGGCTTTCTACCAACTTATAGCTCAGATGTTTACTTCAATCGTCACAAGTGGATGCTAAAATCACTATATAAGTCATGTGGAGGGGATTTGACCTTCTTGACTAAACTAGGGTGACATATGAAAGTGTATCTAATTATGTTTGGTGTTGTAGCCACGATGGGCTTGGGTGGTTATCTTTATTACAAAGACACTCAAGCTACCATATCAACACTAGAACAAAATAACGCAAAGCTTGAAACTTCGATTGTTATTAATGAGCAAACAATCAGCAATTTAGACCAAGCTAATAAGCAACTACAATCTATCTATGAGCAGGTAGATGCAGACTATCAAACTATACGTAGACAGAATGATGTTTTAGTAGAGAAGCTAGAGAGACACGACATAGGAGTTCTAGCGGCGGCTAAGCCTGTACTGGTAGAGCGTATAATCAATAACGCAACTGATAACGTCAATCGTTGTTTTGAATTGTTGTCTGGTGCAGAACTAACTGATAAAGAGAGAGGTGCAGAAAGTGCAAATGCGTTTAATAGCGAGTGTCCTTGGCTTAAGCCTACTCCTTAGTGGTTGTTCTCTATTTCAGACTACAGATCAAGTAGAAATAACTACTAAGCCAGTGAATAAGCCTGTACTGGTTGTAGCAAGTCCAGATGAATTGAATCTACGCAATGTAGAGTGGATCATCATTACTAAAGATAACTATGAAGAAGTCTTTGCAGAGGTAACATCTAGCGGAAGGCCTCTTGCATTGTTTGCTTTAACGGACAAGGGCTACGAGAATCTAGGGCTTAACATAAGTGACATTCGTGCTTATATAGAGCAACAGCAAGCCATGATAAATGCGTATAAACTTTATTATGATCAATCCGAAAAGGTGCTTGACAAAGCTGTTGTAATAGAGTAATATATCTAAAACTATGAAAAAGGTGATTAAAGTATGAAACCAATTAAAAACACAGTATTCATTCGTAAGTTAGAGGCAGAAAAGAAGACTGCTGGCGGTCTGATCATTCCGGGCAGCGCAAGCGACAAGATGCTCCCTGCTGGTCAAGTTCTTGAAGCTGGTCCAGAGTGTGAAAACGTAAAACAAGGTGATAAAATCTTTTTGAAGTGGAACGAAGTATATGCAGTACATTGTAATGGTGTAGATGGATTTCTAGTTTCAGAAGATTCAGTATTGGCTATTATCTAAGGAGAATTATATTATGTTGTCTAACCCAAAAGATCGTGCAAAACTACTTGATGGTATCAAAGAAATGTCTAACTCTATGACACGTGTAGACGCTGAGAAAGACTTTCAGAAAGACGTTATTGCTCGACTAGCAGATGAACTAGACCTTGAGAAGAAGCACATTCGCAAGCTTGCACGTATCTATCATAAGCAGAACTTTAACACAGTTCAGCAAGAACAAGAAGAGTTGGTAGAATTGTACGAATTGATTACGGGTAGTTCAGATGAATAATTATGGACCAAACAATTACACGATCACTTACACAACGGGTGGCACTGAGTTTTCTAATAGCTTTGAAAGCTATACTATTAATCTCAGTGATTTTGATTTCACTTCTGGTTATAGCACCACTTACGTTGATAGTGCTAGCTTATCTGGAATTGGGTTTTATGATCGAATCGATAGAGAATTCGATTTGACATACACCAGTGAATCCGATTATACTGATGCTAAAGCAATGCTAAAGAGTATCGGTATTTTGAAAGATGTTTAACTTTATTGTTTGGCTAATTAAATTTGCACTAGTGCTTGGTGGTCTATACTGGGCACTAGTGATCGCAATGTTTCTAATCGCAACAATCTAGGTACAATATGCGTATTGAAAATGATGTAAAACTTGACTACTCAAATGTCTTGATTCGACCTAAACGAAGCACTCTAAGTAGTCGTAAAGAAGTTGATCTAAAGCGATCATTCACGTTTCGTAACTATGTTCCAACGTTTCCCGACAATGTAAAAGACATTAGCTATACTGGTGTGCCTATTATGGCCGCTAATATGGATGGTGTTGGTACGTTTGAAATGGCTGACACTCTTGCGGAAAAGGGTGCGTTTACTTGCTTAGTTAAGACGTACACTGTAGAAGAACTAATCAACTTTTTTGATGGTAGAACTAGTCGCACAGAAAACGTTGCTATGAGTATCGGTATCACAGACGATGATTACTACAAGTTTGGTGAAGTTTACAATGAAGTTGCCGATGCTTTAAAGTATGTCTGCATTGATGTTGCTAACGGCTACTCAGAGCGTTTTGCTGACTTTGTACGTGACTTTAGATTTGACTTCCCGAATATTATAATCATTGCAGGTAACGTTGTTACAGGAGAAATGACTGAGGAGCTTATTCTTGCTGGAGCTGATATTGTCAAAGTGGGTATTGGTCCCGGTTCTGTTTGCACTACTCGCATTCAGACTGGTGTTGGGTACCCGCAGTTATCCGCAGTCATTGAGTGCGCTGATGCCGCTCATGGTCTTGGTGGACACATCATTGCTGATGGCGGGTGTAGTAGTCCTGGCGATGTAGCCAAAGCATTTGCCGCTGGTGCTGACTTCGTAATGCTTGGTGGTATGCTTGCGGGACACGATCAAGGTGGTGGCGAGGTAATCACGAAGTACTATGAAACTAATGAGCTAGCAAATGTTACAGTTCGTGAAGGTATAGGCGATACTTTACACTACACACACGCTGGTAACGTTATTGAGACTAAGAAGTTCGTACAGTTCTACGGTATGAGTTCTAAAGCTGCAAATGACAAACACTTTGGTGGACTCAAAGAATATCGCTCAAGCGAAGGTCGAGAAGTTCTAGTGCCATATCGTGGCGATGTAAAAGATACTATACAAGACATTCTTGGGGGACTTCGTAGTACCTGTACATATGTTGGGGCAAATAACTTGAAAAATCTCAGCAAATGTACTACATTTATACTTTGTAATGATACCCACAATAGGGTCTTTGAGAAAAGCTAAATAGAATATCAAGTAAGAGGTGTACCATGCTAGACGAGATTAAACTTGAAGCTTTTAGTAAAACTGCTAAAGGCGAAAGACTAAAACGTTCGCTTACCGCACGTAGGAAGCGAAGAGTTAATAAATATCTCAAGGAGCTACACGCTTTTAAAGAAGAACGAGAAGCACGTGATCGCTTACGTGCCGAAAGAATGTTGAGCAAACAGGAGTAAATCATATGGGATACATTGTCCAAGGTTTTAAACTAAAATACAAAGAGGGTGCTGAACCTTCACCAGAGAATCAAATCGAAGAAGTTCGTGTAGACGGAAAGTTCTTCAATAGCGTTGCTGGCGCTCTTTCTTGGGCGGCTAGAAATCTAGGTCATCCTACTCTACCTAGCGAAGAAGAAGCTCAAACAATCATTGATGCGGAAAACGTACTTGAGCTAGATTATGCTGAGGGTTCACTAGAAATTCGTCTTACCATTACTAAACAGCCGCCTATTGAAGTGCAACCAGAGTAGAGGATTAATATATCATGTATCAGATAAATGGTGTAAAGTTACGTGACTTAACTCCAGAAGAAATTGCTGATAGAGAAGCGAAGATTCAAGAGCTTCAAGAATCCGATAGCGTAATAGACTCTTCTGTAACTGAAGAGCCACCTAATAAAGCTATCGTGGAGCACTATTCAACTGTTTCTGAATCATACGAAGAGCTTGTTGGATATATAATCAAAAACGCTTTATGTGAAATTGAAAGTCTTCCTCCTTTAGATGAAGTGGAGTACGAGATTCAAACTGAGGGAAATTGTCAAATCGACCTTGTTACTAGACTTGGTGAATTTGAATTTGATGTTACTAGGTTCATTGATCCAAGTGTACATCCTGGAGCACGTAGACCAGGCGAAGACTAAACCAAAGGGCAGTGAAGATTTTTTCGGATCTGCCCTTGACAATCCACTCATAGTACTGTAATATGGAACTATAAATTGTTGAGAGAAATATTATGATTACTAAAGAACGAATCGCTGAAATCTTGTTTGAATATGATCCTGCTAATGTAGACTGTAAAGCAAACGATATGTTTGATGAGTACGCACCAGAAGCAGAAGAGATTCTACGCAAGCTTAAAGTCGGTAAGCTAGTAATCGATGCAGTAAATGAAACTTTCGATAATGCATTCAGTGGTACTGCTGAAGTTCCATTTGAAGTAATTGCAGAAATCGAAGCAGATATGATCTAGGAGAATATATTATGGCAGCCAAAGGTGTTGTACTTTCATATGGTGTAAACAGCAACAAAAAGACTTCCCAAGGACGGGGAAATGTAAAGCTTTCTTCAATGAACAAGACGAAGAAACGTACTTATAAGAAGTACCGTGGTCAAGGTAAATAAGTAGTCTTACTATGAGTTACGTTGACGATCCATGTGATGATATCAGCGAAAACTTACTAAAGTGGATAACACGCCCGTGACGTAGAAGGTGAACTACGATATCAAAACTCAGTGGTTTGCTTGTTCCTCATAAAAACAAGCGTTATGCCCTTGTGGTGGAATTGGTAGACACGCTGGATTTAGGTTCCAGTATCGCAAGATGTGAGAGTTCGAGTCTCTCCGAGGGCACCAAGTTTATTCCTCGATAGCTCAGTTGGTAGAGCAGTAGACTGTTAATCTATTGGTCCCTGGTTCGAGTCCAGGTCGAGGAGCCAAATTATCTCAGGGTCTTAGTTGTTACGATCTCTCAGTTAAAAGCTGTCGTAACGTAAAGCGAAGCACTATAGGGTTAGCTCCTAAGGTTACTCTGAGGCCAATTTTAGAAAGTGAGACACCCGCCAAGCCTCTTAACAATGCTCAAATCGGCGCTGAAAAGTTGATCACCCAGTGAATGGGAACGATGGCGAAGTAGGGTAAATGCTATATAGATTGGTCAACTGTATAGAGTGGTCATTTAGACTGAGTTCGTAAGTCCTATGTGTACAGTGGGCAGATAATGAGGATAAGGATCGCAAGGTCGACTCCCTCACCCAAGCTAAAAAGTAAAATGATTTAAGTAACACTATGCAAGACCCACACCCTTTAGTAAACCGCATAAGCCAAATTTCTGAGAAAAGTAGATTAGGTATATTTGAGTACAATATAAAAAATAACGTCTTTACAATAGCTAATAGCGTTTTTCGTAAAATATATGATTTACCATTGGATGAATATCCAGTAGTTCGATTAGAAGATGTTGTAAAGCGCCATATAGATCCTGTGCATAATGACTATGATAACAAGATACTTGAAGCAACTACTCATTGGCTAATGGGCATATCAGACTCTTCCGACGAAGGATATCGTGTATATCATCGAAATGGTGATAGGCTCAATGTTAATCGTGTAGCTTCTTATGAGTGCGATGCTAACGGCACTAATTGCACTATAATAGGCAGTGTATACGATGTTACACATGAGCACAATCTTAATCAAGCCCTTCGCATGGTTGCTTTGCGTGATAGTATGACAGGATTATATACACGTAAAGGTTTCTATGAATATCTAAGCGAATTGGATAGTACTGAAGGCTGGTTGTATCAAATGGATTTGGATTACTTCAAAGCTATTAACGATGTGTATGGTCATGATGCTGGTGACGTAGTTATATCAGATGTAGGTAATATATTGTTTAAGATTGCTACTATACAAGGGGGTGTAGCAGTCAGAATGGGTGGCGAAGAGTTTGTAATGTTCATCCCTGAGAATTCTGTAAGAACTAACGACATGGTCAACGCAGAATTAGAAGCAGAATCTATTGCTGAACAGATACTAAACGATGTTAGAAATTATAAGTTTATATTACCTAATAAACAGATTCTAGAAGATAGAACTATAAGCATAGGTATAGCGTACCATGATAAAGACAAGAACATAGACGATGTTATATCTTTATCAGACAAAGCACTAACTTACTCTAAACACACAGGTAGAAATAGATATACTGTAGCAAATAATGATTTCTTGTCTATATTGTATCATAGAGGTGGAGATATCAACATAGAAGATATCAAACGTGCTATATTAGAAGATGAAATCTATTATGTTGCTCAGCCTATTGTGAATGTTAAAGCAGATCCTAAAATAATTGGCTTTGAATTACTCATGCGCTGGGATCTAGAAGATCGAGAGTTAAGTCCAGAGTATTATGCTGAACGTGTTGAAAGTGTAGCACGAGAAAATGAAAGATATATGATTAAGTTAGAGCAAGCTAGACTAAAAATTATAAGAAGAATAAAAGCACTTTGGCCTGAAGCATATATATCACTCAATGCAACAATCGACAAGTTTGCTGTTAAGGGCGCTGGGAAAGAGTTTCTTAATCATCTACTTTCGACACTCGGTAAGATGAGCGCATATGATATTGTATTAGAAATAACTGAGACTGCTGGTGTAAACAGGTATAGCAAAAAAACTATATATGAAGAACTTTCTTATATCAGAGATGCAGGTATAAGAATAGCACTAGATGATTTTGGGAAAGATAGTTCAAATCTCACTAGATTGTCTGAGTTGCCAGTCGATATTATAAAGTTAGATAAGTCGTTTGTCGATACTATTGATATTCTCAATGTAAACTCTGTAGGACTAAGAACTGCTGGTTCTATAAGACTTCTAGCAGAAAAACTTGGTATAACTATTATCGCTGAAGGTATAAGCAATAGCTCTATTGCAATGGCAATGAAAACATTGCATATATACAATCATCAAGGTTATCATTGGGGTAAACCCTCATCAATAAAAGACTTAGCGTATTTAACAGATATTGACTAGATAAATAGTTAAATAAAATTCGGAGGGTTTCCAGAGCGGCCAAATGGACCAGACTGTAAATCTGATGCGAAAGCTTCGGTGGTTCGAATCCACCACCCTCCACCAAAACACGCTTAGGACCGTTAGCTGTTACAGCTAATCTAGGCGTCAAAGGTTGCCGACTACCTTGATAGCTGGACTCGCTACCCTCGCTATCTAAAAGTCGGCTTTTTTATGTCAAGTGAGGTATATTATGAGTTGGAAGTATGATTCTGGTGGTCATCAAAAAGACCAGAAAAAGTATAACGAAAACTTTGATAAGATATTCAAAGCTGAGTGGCCTTGTCCTGAGTGTAGCGGTACACGTGCTAAAGGTCATAATCAAGACTGTTCAAAACACTGGAGAAACAAATGAGTCAATGGCATGGTGGTAAAGGATCAGGTACACGTAAAGGCGCAGATCAAAAGAAGTACGCAGATAACTGGGATGCTATCTTTGGTAAGAAAGAGAAAGAAGCCGAGAAGGATCTAAAGTTCACTACTGCTGGTGAATACATGAAAGACTTGGAAAATGATTCAGAGCATAAATAGAAGAAGTAACATTCTAATAGCGAGAATCATATGATCAATATATCTGGTACCATAAACTTTAGTGATATCGAAGCTGAATTCGGTAAAGCAAATGATGGAACACGTAATATAGGTGACTATAGACGTGGCGTTAGTCTTGTTCCCGATGTTGGGGATAATCTTAGGATAACTACAGCCGCAAATGGTCAAAGAGACTGGTCTGACTTTCGTGGTGCGTCTAAACAATATACAAAGACTGGAGTAGGTCGTTCTGTAGATACTAGAGCTTTTCCAAGCCTATGTGGAGGTAGTGCAGATGGTAGTTGGAGAACATTCGCATATCTATTAGGTAGTGGTGCATATGACTTTTCAGCCAGAAAATACATTTCCACTCCAGCAATTACTGTTAAAATTCATGGGGATGAAACTGGTGAAGATGATCCATATTCTAGCACAAAACGTGCGGGTGTAAGAAATCCAGGTATCAGAGTTGTTTGTGAAGGCACTGGAACTGTACACGAAATTAGAGGCTCTGGTTCAAATACGGATGATGATGGTGGGTGGACTTCGGTTGCAGTGCCTGCTAAAACAACATACAATATAACTGCTAGTGGGTTATTCAGAGTGTTCTTAATAGCAGATTGCTATACTACAGGTGCACCAGTTATGGGTGTACAGGCACCATCCTTTACTATGTCATGGGGTAATCACTAATGTTTAATGTACTTGAAAACTACTTCTCTAGTGTGCTATTCGTTCCAGAAAATGTACGTAAAGCGTGTAGAGGCGCAGTTGTAGCTAATCGTGAAGGAAACGTTAGCTTAGCGCTTATCGTTTCAGATAGCGCTGTCGAATCTTTATTCACTGCATTTAGCGTACCTATCACAGACAAGTTGAAGCATACATTTGATGTTGGTACAGCGCTTTGGTTAGTCGATCTTGACTCACTGTTAACTGATAAAATTCGTTTCTATTCTTATGCTGGACTTGAAGCTGAACTAAATCTACCAGAAAAAGAATTTAATCACCCAGTTGATCGCACAGGGATTGGTCTAGAGTATGACGTAAATAAAGACGAATATACTATGTTTAAGAAGTACTATCAATTCAATAGATTCGTTGATGGTAACAATCGTGAGTACGTACACTACAAATATACACCAGACAATAAAGAGACTGGACCATTCATTGAGTATGGTTCAACTATCTCTGCTGGTAAACACTTCAAAGATACTATAGGTATTCGTGCGGCGATGGTCAATGAAGACGTTACAGTGTACAGTACGTATCGCATAGATGCTAACCAAACGTATCTACATATCCTACCAAAATAATTCCAAAAAAAGCCTTTACAATCTCTCTTGTCCTGTTATACTTACACTGTAACTTGATGAGAGAGATTGATTATGAACGCACTAGATTACAACCCAAATCCAGAAACTACCATGGACTGGGACGACTACGACTGTTAATAAAGTTTGAGAGAGATTATTATGTTTGAGATTCTTCACTACGGTATCATTGCTTTCTTCTCTGTTGTTTGTGTTGCTGGTGGTGTCTACATGGCACGTAATCTTAACGAGTTCTAAGAGAGATTATATTATGAGAATCAAAAAGTTAAGCATGAAAGAATTCAACGCCCTTGAGCGTAACGCTAACGGCGATCTGATCAATATGTTCGATAACTTTCTACTGTTCACTGATAAGCAAGTTGACTTGTTGAGCGAAGACGATTACAGCCGTTACCTCGACTATCGTGAAGAACTTGAATATGAAATGAACATGCTATGTGAAGAGTTTGCGTAATGTCTGATGAAATTCCAAACTCTATCAAGAACTTGACTCTTGAGCAACTTCAGGAACTATCTTGGTCATGGTACAAAACAATGTCTAGACTAGAGCGTGAACTTAAGTTTAGTTCTGTTAGCCGTGTTGAAGTCATTGGCCCAGAAGGTCGTGAGTATGTTCGATACTTTGAAGATGAAGAGTTTATGTATACTGATCTTCAAGATGATGGTAGAACGCTAAAGATTTTTATTGAGCAGGATGATTAAGAAATGCCCAAAGTGTGGATATGAGCTTCGAGAGCCATTCCATATTTGTAGACCTAAGAAGGTGTTGAATGACACAGATAGACAAAGAAGTAATTGCTAATGGTGTGTTCGAACTCATAAGACTCGTAGCATACATTTTAATTTGCATAGCTGCAATTAAGTACATTGCAAATTAACAAAAAGGAGATTATTTTATGCATAGTTGGTGGGATGTTTATAATATTGCAGTGGTTGCATTTTTTACCTTTGCTAATCTATTTTATATGTTACATACCGCTTATAAGATTGGTTATAACAAGGCTAAAAAAGAACATAAGCAGTTGACAGAGATAGAAAAGAAATGGATACGTGAAGATGCCCATTCAGCGGGATTTGTTGAAGGTAAAGAATTGATGCAGAATCTTATCAACAAGAGAGATAACGCATAACAAAGGACCCCTGAGCGCCCCGTGTGTTGGTTGGAGGTTGGTGGGCGCATGAGACGAAGATAGAAGTTGGTGTTGTAAAGCCTATTAAGACGAGGCATAGACCCTTGAGTCAACTTCTTATGTCGCAAATGAAGGAACTGAAATCCATATTGTCGATGGTGGGACGTTCTGGAAAACAGAGATCCGTATAGGTGGGGCCAAGCACCTTAGAAATAAAGCAGAGTGTAAGCGGTGGGTGATTCCCATTTAATGAAAGGGTAGACAAATTCAGGAGAGTTAGTGATGACAAGAGAAGAAGAGATTAATTACGCATGGAAGTACTGGAAACTATTTCGTAGTGAACCAAACTATCGTGATGCTGAGATTTGGTTATCATACTTATATGGGCGAGTAAAAGATTATGAGTATTAAAGTAGATCAAAGACGGACAGTATTTTCCGAACTCAAAGAGTACTGTCATTGTGCTGGTGAAAGCGACTATATGGAAGTCACACACTTTAGTAACGGTGAAGGGGTTGATATCAACATTTCACGAAGAAGTGGTGAAGAAAGGTTTACATTGACTTGGGGTGAGTGGGAATTGCTTCAGGTTCTTATGAATTACAAAGGTGAGTGATGTGGATTAAAACTAAAGAACAACGTCCCAACGACGAGCAAGACATCTTTTATTACTTCGAACCTTTTGGTAGTTACCACAAGGGCAAATATGACAAAGAGAATGACATTGTGTATGGTACTAGTGGATTTACGAGTATGATTCCAGAAGTGCCGTATTGGATGAAAATTCCTAAGTTACCTAAGGAGAGTGAGTGATGGAAGTGCATGAAAAACTATACTGGGATGCCAAGCATAGGAATGATGATTGGTACAAGTATCAGACTGAGGTCAATCCTGAATATAGTTGGAACAAACATCCTCTTACACTTACAGGTTACAATCTTACTGGGTTCAATATGACCCAATCTAACGTAATTGCTAGAATGTGCGGTTCAAATCTTCAATATCATTTTCATCTCGATAAGTTGCCAAATCGTTTTCAGCGATATATGCTAAAGAAAGTGTTTGCGATTGAACTGACAGTAAAACCTTAGAATTAGTGGAGATAGTAAGCGTGGTTCTTAAAAGTTCAGCCTCAGTTATGGTGAATGGGATTTACTTCAAGTGTTGATGAATTGGAAAGGTGGGTAATAAAACCCTCTCTTATTTTTGGAGATATATGATGAAAAATGTTGAAGAACTCGAAAAGCAAATCAAACGATTCCAATCATTCAAAGAACGAACTGGTACTGATAAGACCAGTTCGTTCTCTGTTCATCTAAGCTTTAACTGTTGGGACGATAAAGTCTACGTAGAGTTTGGTGGATATAATGTTAGCGGTTGGTCTCGTCATGAGTCTATTGAATCGACTTGGGATACTCTTGTCGAGGATATTACCAAGAAAGTCGATGAAGCAGATCGTATTACTAAGTACGAGCGTTGGTGTCCATCTTGTAAAGAATATACTGATCACGATCCAGAAACTGGCAAGTGCCATGGGTGGATGGACTGGGGTGGCGAAGACCACGAATGTGATGAGTATATCGAGGTATAGTCTTATAACAAAATAATCTAATAAATCTGTTTACATTCTAGATTCTATTTGGTATAATAGTTCTATCAAATGAAAACAGGGAATACAGTTATGAATGAAGTTAAAGAGAAACCAGCAGAACTTGACCGAGATAAAGTCTACTGGGTTTGGCAGAACGGTGAACAGGTTCAGATTTCTTATAGCACTTACACCAATGAATGGGTAGCAATCGTAAA
>Ga0209961_1000201_pt1 | contig 21435 bp, 16 predicted proteins | sample SalPonA_B_H2O_MG_FD_185719 | JGI IMG/M metagenome (GOLD analysis project Ga0209961, IMG submission 185719) | Water microbial communities from South San Francisco under conditions of wetland restoration - Salt Pond MetaG R2A_B_H2O_MG (SPAdes)... | ecosystem: Environmental > Aquatic > Non-marine... | reverse complement strand
TTGCTAACAAAAACAATAGGTACGACCCTATTGCTAACAAAAACAATAGGTACGACCCTATTGCTAACAAAAACAATAGGTACGACCCTATTGCTAACAAAAATAATAAAAATGACTCTATTGTTAAAAAAAGCAATAAAAATGACTCTATTGTTAAAAAAAGCAATAAAAATGACTCTATTGTTAAAAAAAGTACCATTACTACAGGTAAACGTAGGCCAACCAAAGGCAAGCTCAGGAGTAATAGGGCTATAATTTTATATAAGCTATCTAGAGAAAAGTTAAATAAAAGAAGATTATTGTTTAGGGGAGCTAAATTAAATTCTATAGTCTCGCGTAATAGAAAATTACTAAATTGATTAAAGAGGGAAGATTTATTTTTATTAAAGAGACTTGTTGGTATAAAACTTACAGAGAGGTTAAGGTTACTTTGTAAGAGAAATAGATTATCTACCACCACTTCCAAACTAATGCCTAGTAATAAGTATACTATTTCTAAAAAGTTGAAAAAGTTTATATTACATAATAAGCTAAAAAGGGATAGAAAGTTAATTAAGGTGTCAAGTACAGGAGCTAACTTTAAAAGTTTAGTTACTAAACTTACAGTACGTAAAAAAAAAACATCTAACCTCAATAAATCACACTTTAACTTAGTATCTAACTTGTATAATCACCTATTAAATAGGTTTTCCTTACTCTCACTTAAACGTATAAATTATAATAAATCAGGGTCATTAAGGGACACTAAGTACTCGTTTTTTAAAAATACAAAACTTCATGAATTACCAACTAAACTAGCTAAATTTCTAGGAGCTACGGACAAGGATAGCAGACAGGTATTAAGGCGAAAGTTGTTTTTAAGCGAGATGCTATCGAACACAACCACGCGAGATTGAATTTATAAATCAATAGCAGATAACACTAGATATAAGCATATTAGATATTTTTCTAAAACTAGTCTAGTTTTTTTTAGAGAGCCAAGTCTAGTTGATTCTATAGTTAAGCCAGCTAAGAGGCTTCAAACCAGGTATAGAAAAAATAGAAAACATAGAAAATTACTATTTAAACTAAAGCTAAAGTTATTAAATTTTAGGTTAAACTTAGGTAAAAAAAGAAATACCAAGTTTAGAAGATCACGTAAGTTTCATATGAAAAACTTTAAACGAAAAAAGTTAGCTAGGAGGTTTTTTAAAAATAAAAAATTTATTACTAAAGTTAAGTTACCTAATAGAAGAGTCAAAAAGCCATGGAAAATATCAAAGTATTTTAGAAAAAAATGATATAAATTGAGGAAAAAAAGACATACATCATTTTTTTTACATAGACGACGTCGAAGGGTTAAATTCTCTTGGATAAGGCCAAAGAAAAAATCCAATGCATTATTAAACATACCCTTGAAGGCACGTATAATAAAAAAGGCACATGATGTAGCTAATAGTACAAAATTAGACTCTTTAAAAGTCAATGATAGACATCTATTTAATATATTATCATTTGGACGGCGTTTTAACTCTGTACGTGAATCAATTATTTCACTAAGGCATAAGATTAAAATATTAAATAGGGATAGGTTTACTATAAAGGGTGTAAGAAAAGGAGATATGCTTAAAAAAAAAATTATCGATTATAAAGAAAAAGAAAAGTATGCTCAGTACACTAACATACCTGGTGTAGTTAACTTATATAGGTGACAAATAGCAAAATACTGATTAATTAAGTACAATAGGAAGAAACTTTTAAGGTCTAAACTAAACCCAGAGCTTTATCTAACCTCACTAAGGCATAGCCTTTCTAGGTATAGATCGCCGCGTGCATTTACCTCGAGACGTGGTAAAAGGTCTAAATTCTACAAAGTACGCTATTCTAATAAAACGCCAGTAAGGTTTAAATGTTGACGAAAGAGGCGTATTACAACCTATACTCGTAATAAATTATCAAGCTCTTATAAGTTTAAAAAAAGCTGAGCTAGAAAAAAATGATCCATTATCAGGTCTAGACAAGCTAAACTTGTAAAAATAAAATGACCTAGACTTATCAAACCTACCAGGCTAGGAGGAGGAGGCTCATTTGTTAGAAATAAACTTACAGGTAGAATATTAAAGTTTCAGTGAAAAAAAGACAAATGAACTAAAACTTGATCAAAGAAGCCAGTAAGGGTTAGAAAAAAGCACCAAGTTAGGAGATTTAGAGTTAAGGTACTTAAGAATAAAAATAGGTATATTAAATACGGGTATAGAAGAATAGGTAGGTGAAGAAAAGCCTTACGATCTAACTCTGTTAGAAAGTTAAGAACCTCTGTGTTTAAGAAAAGATCACTATTAGATTCATTTAAAACCTTATCCAGACCTATTATTAATCTAAGCACCAGGTGAAGACTTTTTAATAACCACACCCCCGCTATAGACTTAAAAAAGTTAAAGAACGTTAACGTAACTAAATTAAACTTAACTAATTATACATTAGTCTTACGTAGGTTATTGGGACTGTATGCAATCAATAAGGTTAAATTACTAGCTAAACCTAAGCTAAGAGTCAGGCCTATTGTACCAATGGGTAGTGCTATTAGCGTATCAGATTTAAACCCATATTTTTACTTAAGTACTTGTAATTATATTATACTAAACAGTAAACCTAATAGTCCTACTAAGCTATCCTATAAATTTACATCTAAAACTAAACGTAAAATTAATCCTGTGAATTACAAAAACAATATGTCAGTTAAAAGGACTAAAAAAATTAAACCAGACAAGGTGCGTAACCCTATCCACAGTAAACGTAGCTTAAGTGTAAGGTCACTAAAGTTAAAAAAAAAAATTATTAAGTTAAAGCTAATACAGTGTAAATTTAAATTACTAAATCGAAATGGTAAATCAATTAATTCAGGTCGTATGAAAAAGCTAAGCACTGTAATTAATAGTATAAAGCTACAGGAGGTTAAAGTGCGCAATACCACTAAAAGACTAACTAACGGATATTTAAATGCTCTTAAGCTATTTATAAGTAACAGTAACACAGTACGCAATCGTGTAACTAAATGAACAAAAATTAAATTCTCTACATTTACCACAAAATTTTTATACAACCTTATGCATAATAAAAATAAATCAACTAAGGAGTTATCTAATGTATCTAACAGGCTACATTGCCAACCAAGTATTGTATTAGGTAACTTAGGTGATAATAAACTATCTAGTAAAAAAAAACGTAAGAACTTATATATGGTTAAGAGGGGTGTAGCTAAACTTAAGGCAATAAAACGTAAGTGTAATAAAAGTTATACAACTTCTATAAAAAGTATAACTCAACTGTCATCCGGTGTATGAAGCCTGTTATCCTCTGATATAGGCTTTAATAAAACTGTAGTAGTTAACTATGATTTATTTAGTATGACTAGCAGCGCCAGTTCTGATATCTATAAGTTATCTAAAGCACTATCACGTAAATTTAGCTATGAGTTTGGATCACTATCCCCTACGTTTTTTATTGATGAGGTAGTAAATATTATACTGCTTTCCCTAAAGTATAAGGATTCTAATATGTTAATGAGTTGAGTTACTTATTTTTTTAACAAAATAGCGATAAATAAACATAAGAAAGCCTTAGCATTCTTAAAAAAATTATTTAAAAGACTTTACCGTAGTAAGAAACTTTATAAGCTAGGTTGTAAGGGTTTTATGTTTGATATTAGAGGTAAGGTTGGAGTTAGTGGTAGTAAAAAAAAAAGACATGTTTCTATACTACATGGTAAACGATCAGCCTCTAATAAAACGTTACGTTGGAGTCATAAAAAGGGATTGGTATATACTAAGACCGGAGTACTGGGAGTTATTATTACTATATACTATTAATATAGGAGTGAGGTAGTAGTATAGCTAATTTGATAATGTAAGTTAGTACTTGAGCACCAATGAGACGGGGATCTTTCAATAATTGGGAGCTTAGTACGATGAGGTTTGAGGATAATAAGCATAATAAACTAAAAAGTATGAATTTAAATTTTGGACCACAACATCCTGCAGCGCATGGTGTTTTAAGGTTGATACTGCAATTAGATGGTGAAGTTATAACTAAGGCAGATACTCATGTAGGTCTACTACACAGGGGATCGGAGAAGCTTATGGAGGATAGGTACTACCTAAAGTCACTTCCTTATTTTGATAGGTTTGACTATGTATCTATGATGTCACAAGAGCACGCTTATTGTTTAGCCATAGAAACAACTATGGGTACGATAAACACTAACTCGTCCGTAACTCACGTTAGAACCATATTTGATGAGCTTACAAGGGTTTTAAACCATATGTTAGCGGTCTCATGTCACGCCCTTGATGTTGGAAGCATGTCTGTCTTATTTTGAGCATTTGAGGAGCGTGAGAGGCTTTTAGAATTCTATGAAAGAGTCTCAGGTGCAAGGATGCATGCTGCCTTTTATAGGCCGAATGAGGTAAACTATACAGCATTAAATAGGACGCTTCTAGAAGATATATTAAAATTTTCTAAAGACTGTAAGATTACTTTAAATGAAATCTACAATGTTTTAACTTATAATAAAATATGGAAACAAAGACTTGTGGGTATTGGTTCATATTCATATAAAGTATGCTTAGAGAGTGGACTTACTGGGGTTATGGCTAGGTGCGTTGGTATAAAAAGAGACCTTAGGTTATCAAAGCTCGAATCATACGCTACATACCCAGACATAAATTTTAGAGGTTATATTGGTAACCACGGAGATTCTTATGATAGGTACCTGATAAGAATGTATGAGATGGCTGAAAGTCTGTATATAGTATCCCAAGTTATAGATAGAGTCAACATATCTACGTTACCTAGTGCAAAGTCCAACCTTTATGATGTAATGGACTATGTTAACGGCTCATCAAATGAAAGAGATGCGTTTTCTGGAAATAATTTAATGGAGAAAACCATAAAGGACTTTAAGTACTGAAGTGAGAATATATTTATAGAACCTAATATAGTTACTAAAACTATAGAAGCCCCTAAGGGGGAATTCGGAGTGACACTGATAAGTGATGGATCAAACTACCCCCATAGGGTAAAGGTTAGATCACCTGCATATCACCACTTACAACTATGTCCTAGGATTATAAAAGGTCATTTTTTAGCAGATTTAGTAGCCCTTATAGGTACTATAGATATCGTTTTCGGTGAAATCGATAGGTAACTGATTATAATACACACATAAACTAATTTAAAATGATTAAAAAGTTAAAAAAAGTATGAATGCATAGGGATAGAAGAGTTGAGTTTGCTAGGTGTGAGTTAAAGTTAATGTTACTAAAGAGTGTTAAGACTAATAAAAATATTAATAATAAAAATAGAGCCTATGCTTATTCGAAGATTGTACTAGCACCTAGGAGGTATAAGTTTACTAAGTATACACAAACTTGTACAATATCTGGAAAATCAAAAGGTATTTGGTCCTTTTGTAACTTAAATAGACATAAGTTGAATGAGCTTAACAGATCTGGGTCATTACTTAATGTTAAACCAACCAGTTGGTAAGATATAACTATAGATGAGAAGAATTAGACTGCTTTATAACACTATACTCCTTGTGTCACGACGTGGTAAAAGAAAAGTAGTCCTAAGTTGTACTAAAAAGGATTTGATATACCTGTCCCTTTTAAAATCCGCCAATATACTAGAATATTCAAAAGTGCCGCTTACTTTAAATAAGTATAATATTGTAATTTCATACTGTAACGGTAGGCCGGTACTATATAGTATAGCATCTATTGACTTAGCCCAAAAAGGATCTATTTCTTTAAAAAATTGAACTAAAGAGTCTAATTCAAGAAGGGCGCTATACTTAGCCTATACACCTAATGGTCTTAAATTGATTGATAGTTTAGTATATTGTACTAAACCTACTAGATTACTGTTTAAAATTGAATTTAACTAATAATCATGTTGTATAAGTCTATCGTATTTACAAACTCTAAATTGAAGTATGTTATAGTTACAGGTACGGCAGGTAACGTGAGGTGTGACAGTAATATTTCAGTGTATTTATTTAATGATAGGTTTTTTTTTATAATAAAGATAAACTATATGTTATTAAAGTTTAATCCTAAATCAAATGATATTTATATAAAAAACCAATATGGTAATTTATTATTTAATAATCAATTTAGGTCTAATAGTTTACTATTTAACAAACTTAATGATTTAATTTATACATGAGACTCTTACTACTGCAATAAATTGGTTATAGATGGTAAAGCTTATAGGATAACCAAATTCATTAAAAATAACTTTAAACTAATGTTTGGAAGGTCACACATGGTTATACTATTAACAAGGGGTGTATTCTTACGTAAAAAGAAAAAAATAAAGAAAAAATTTATGTTCTACGGAGTAAATAAAGGTATAGTAAAACTATCCTCCTTATTAGCTAGGAGTACCAGACCTAACGATATGTTTACTGACAGGGGTATAAGGTTTTCAAAACAAATAAATAACAGAAAATTAGGAAAAAAGGGATCATCATCCGTTTTATAATTTGTTTATAGTTAACTGTTTAACCACTTAGCAGACTTGTACTCACCTATACATACCTATTACTACTTAACATTGATTATACTAAATATATTATTTTATCTTGTAGCATTCTCCTTACTTACTGGATTATTACTGTTAATTAAAGGGAGGAGTATCATATTCATTGATGTGTTTAATCAATTCTCAAAGTGCGGTAAGCTACGATTTGTACTATTAGTCTCCTTATTTAACCTCGCTGGAACCCCCCCAACCCCGTTATTCATTATTAAAGCTGCAAATCTTTTATACGTATACCAAAGTTCATACAGTATGTTACTGATATTCTTACTAGTAGTTAATTTACTCTCTATAACATTTTATGTACAACTAATACGTTTTGCCTATGGTAATAGCTCAAAGCTACAGTTACTGGTAGCTAGTGGTGTACCATACTTACCTAAAAAAACTATAGTATTGATTGTTTCTATACTTGTTGTCTCATTATTCCTTGTTCTATCGCCGTATGATATCTTATTGCCACTTAGCGCCATAAGTTCCTACTAATATAATTAGTAAGTATATAATAAGGTATGCTGTCATCTTATTATACTTCACCAGTTAATTCTGTATTATCTTGATCCAGGCAAGGGTCATTTTGACCACTTACGTTTGGATTAGCCTGCTGTGCTGTAGAGATGATGCATGCTACGGCAAGCAGGTATGATTTTGATAGACTAGGTGTTATATTTCGTGCAAGTCCAAGACAATCTGATTTAATAATTGTAGCAGGTACACTTACTAATAAGATGGCCCCCGCTTTAAGAACCCTCTATGAGCAAATGCTAGATCCTAAATGAGTAGTTTCTATGGGTAGTTGCGCAAATGGAGGAGGATATTACCATTATTCGTACTCAGTAGTACGTGGCTGTAATAAGGTTATACCTGTAGATCTTTATGTTCCAGGGTGTCCGCCTACAGCAGAAGCACTTATGTATGGAGTATTGCAACTTCAAAAAATTATAAAGCTATCATCAAATAATGAAAATAGAAAAAAAAGAATATATAAAAACATGTAAGTACTTATTAGGTGTAAAAAAACTAAAAAAAAAAACGCTTAAGTTTAAAATAATAAAAAGACGTAAGTCTATTAGACATAGGCACTTAATAACTGGACTTATAAAGGGATGTATGTCGGATTACAAACTATTAGATTCTATTACACCTCTAAGTGATTACAGCTTGATGAACCCTGACCTGTTTATAAACTATGGGTCTAGCACTAATTTCCTACCCAATACTTTAAAACTAAACCTTGTTGATTCTAGGTATAGTTGATTTAATGGAAAACTAATGACACACAGATCATTAGGTTCTAATATTAATGCCTCGGTAAGGCTAGATAATCTAAACCTACTAGGCTCTAATGCACGTGATATAGTATATCAACAGTCTTATATCTACTACCCCTTACGGTACAGCGTGTCATTTAATAAGCCAGTAAGTGATTGTAAAGGCACTTACAGTAGACATTCAGGATTATATTATAATATACAATCACTTATTAACTATCTATAAGTTGATATTAATTACTGGGTTGTTAAAAAAAAGATCTCCACTTACAGCAGGTACAAGATGAAAAAAATTACCAAGATCAAACTTAGGAAACTCAAAGGTAATTTTAAGAGGTTTAAGCTCAAAGTTAATGAGTAACTCTGGTATAAATATATACGGTCGTAAGACAGCTAGGTTTAGGTGTGCTAGATCTAAGGTTAGGTACTACGCCATGCCGTTACTTACTAACTATTTAAAAGTTCCAGCTGTTGTATGCTCTCTATTTAAGGTATCCTATAGAACAAGTCTTGTAGCTTGTTTACAATATATAACAGGTTCATATTGTTACTCACCAGCATTTCATGGTATGAGGGTAGGTTCTGTAGTAACTTGATTAAATAGGTGATCATTTATTAAGCACAATACCTATTATAATTTTAATCTAGGATCTATTATACAACTAGGTAAGTTACCAAGGTTTTCTGTAATCTCTAATGTAGCCTTACTTAGAGACTATAAACCACGTTATGCAAAGTCAGCTGGTACTTACTGTTTTATTGATGAGATACTTGATGAAGTTGGTGTTTATATTATAAAGCTACCATCGGGTGCCCGCAGGGTATTATCTAAAGAGACTTTGGTAAGGGTAGGTAGGAACTCTAACATATCACAAAAATATAGTATAATAGGTAAGGCTGGGTATAATATAAACCGTGGACGTAAACAGATAACTAGAGGTGTAGCTATGAATCCTGTAGACCACCCCAATGGAGGAAGGACTAAAACAAACAAACCTGAGAAATCTATATGAGGTTGAATAGCTAAGAGAGGTTCTTAGTACCCTGTGGTTGGTTATATACACATGCGTACATAAACGTAAATATACATGAGCAGCTTTTAATTGAATACTTAATGTCGGTTAATTTAAAAAAGTTCAAGTATGTAAGTTGAGAGATCTCACATTTAGTTTGAAACAGGGATATATTAAAAAAACAAAAAAAGAAAATTATAAAATTGTGAAATAGAAGGTCATATTCAGACCCCTTTGGTATAGTAAGATACTATGGTATACATAAGGGTAATAAATGAATTGGTATAAAAAATAGTAAAGTTAAAAATAAATTTAAGGTAAGTGAGTTTGCCTTTAATAGAAAGCCCTTTTATTGCCCGCCTACTAAAAAAAATAAAAAATAATATGAAATTATTATTAAAAGTAGTTAATTAGCAAAGGTGTGATATATACTTTTAGACTAACCGCAAAATCACGGCTGTAACATATAAATAGTAAATGGGTCAAATTAGTCTTCCTGTTATTAATAAATCAGGTGTAAACTCTTACTGAGATAGTAATGGTGACTCAAGGTATGAAATGTCACTATTTTACTCAAAGGACTATTATGTTAGAAGTTTAATTACTTACCTAATGAGATCTAACATAGAGCTAAGGCGGTATGTACCTAATGCAACTAAGGATCTATGGTTCTGCAGTATAACAAGGATAGATGAGATCCACAGGGAGTATTATGTAAGACCGAACTTAAAAAAATTTAAACTTCATATATTAGGTTCAAATTACTTACCCTTTTATGATGAATTTATATCTACCTCGTATACAGAGATAACAAACTCTTTAAATAAGGTACTGCCTTGTTATATATGTAAACTACTTATTTTAAAAAACAATAATACACTAGTAATTGTAAATAGGTATATTCAAATTAAAAGAGGGTCTTGAGAGAGTAGACGAACAAACTATAACGATACTTATTATAAGGCGTATAGTAGGTTACGTAGTAGTAGAAAAGGTAAGCTATCTAAATACTCACCCTTACTGAATATAAATCTATATTCAAAAAATAAAAAATTTTAAATGAAGTTAATTATAGTGTTGTCTAATTATATATCTAAGTTAAAGTTTTATTTCAGAAAAAAAAAAAAAGTTATTAAAAGGAATAAAAAATGGACGTTAAATAGGGTAAACCTTACTACAAACTTAAACTCTATTAAACTCCATAACGATAGGTTTAGAGGCAAACCACTATTATCTAGTATACTAAATAGAGGCTGTTTACTATCTAAACAAACAGCCAGTGTATTTATACCACGGCTTGAGTCTTATAAGGATATACTATTTTATGGTGTAAATACCATCCAAGGTAAGGTGCTTAATGAGATTATAGAGCCTATGTATCACTCTGTATACTCACCTAAATTTAAAAAAATTACATCCTTATATATACACGACCTTACCCTTAGTTATAAAGGCTGGAGACATTATAAAGGACTTCCTGTTAGAGGTCAGCGTACATGAGCTAATGCCCGTATGTCTAAACTTGCTAATGTAGATATGAGACTTCTAAAATCTAAAATCCTACGTTCCTACTACAAGGGTTTTGAAAGCTCTATTGTTAATATTGGCGTAGCCGTTGAGTCATATAACAAGCTATGGTATAAGCAGTGGTACTATGAGTGGTGAAGTACAAAGATACGAAGGTTAAGGTTGTCTAAAGGATCTAATAAGGTTTGCGTTTATGATTTTAACTCTATAGTATCTGGTAGGGTTATAGGTTACCAAAGGCAAGCAAAGCCTGGTAAAAAAAAACGAGTTTATAAAAGTAATTACTTTACTTTAGGATTTACATTAGGTAGTACAAAAAAGCTTATTAGCGCGGCATTAAAAAGGCCTGCAGGTGCTACGGTTAAGGTAGGTGACGGTACGATAGCCCAGATACTGTTATCTTCACCAAGGGATAAAAAAAAAGTCTCTAAGAAGATGTCTTCTGCAAAAAAAAAAAAAAAAAAAAAAAAAAAAAAAAAAAAAAAAAAAGAGGCAGCTAAAACTAAGACATCTGAGTTACGTAGGATAAGAGACCAGAAAACTAAAAACTTAAAAAAGGCTCAAAGATAGTAATCATCGTACCCTTGTGTTACGCATGCATGTATAGTGTTAAATAGTTGATACAGTAATATAAGTAAGTCTACAATAAGTCCTAAGTTGCCTTTAATTTTTTACTATAAATGCTTTAACCTTAGTGTACTAGCTTACACTACTATTAATTATTTTATAAGATTGTATAGCTCTTCATTCTCAACCACTAAAAATGTAATGAAATGTACTGGGCCTAAGTATAAGGATAGTCATAATAATAAATGACATAATACAAGACATAATAGGTACAAGCTAAAGATAAAAAAAAATGTTAAGGACAGTAAGTACTACGACCCTAAATCTAGGACCCTTAAAATAAAATATAAAGACTGGGACTTAGAAAAGACACCTGCATACACCTTCTATAGAGCTAAATTTTTAACAACCTTTTTCACTAGTAAGAGCAAATTTAATTTACATAATCTAAGTATAAGCTGAGTTAGTAAGGTGTCTAGTTTATTATCCAACGGCTCCTTTAACTTTAAGGCGTACATCGATGTAGTTAAATATCACAGTGGCTGTAGACCGGTAAAGTCCATATACAAGAAAGCACTTAGAAGGTTTTTACGTAATACCTGATTAAGTGGCTATTCTAGAGGTAAAAACTCTTACCTAAGTAAATTATCACTTACGCATAACCCGTTACTAAAGTATGACGCCAGAGCATTGTTATATAATAAGCGGTCTAATAAGCCATCTAGACCTCTTTGGAAGTATAAAAAACTAGAAAGATCGCTAAAAAAACGTAAGGTAAGGAGACTTAGGTCTAGCAACCTTAATAACCTAATTAAGGGTACAAAATCATTTAAAAATAAGTACTTTAGAACAAAAAATGCTAGGAGGTCATTATTTTCTAAAAAAATATTTAGAACTATAAAACTAGCTAGGTCTACATTTAGGCTAGTAAGCCAACTAAGGTCTAAAGGAAGGAATAGGTTGATTAAATCGGTCAGGTCCTTTAACCATAGCACCTTCTATAATAGGTTGTTAAATTTCGAAATGTCTGCTATATCCCTATTACTTAAGACTTCTTTTTTATGATCATTTAACGATGCAAGATACATAATAAAATCTGGATATTTTTATATAAACGGTAAATTAGTTAGAAATCCCAAGGAGGTAGTTATAGAGGGGTCTAGACTACAACTGCCGGTTAGTAAGGTAACTTATAGGTGATTAAGTGACAAAAAAAAAGCCTTATATAAGGGCTATAAAAAAGCTAATAGATTAAGGTGGTATAAAAAAAGAGTTAGATATAGTAGATTTAGAAAAAAATCCTATAAATACCCTAAGTGATTATTTAAGTACGCTATGGTGGGGTCTAAAGCACCTGCACTACTTGAAGTAGACTATACCACATTGACGGCTATTATACTCTATAGACCTACTAGATTTAACGAGCTAAATTCACCACTTTGATATTATATAAACTTACATGCTTATAATATTTATCTATGAAAACTGATTAATTAGCATTATTATACAATGCTGTAGTCTACATCACCGCCTATAGTAAAATAACACTAACGCTTATTCGTTAAAGCTGTAATTAAGTCTATTTGAAAAGTACAGCTATTTATAAAAAGCGCGAGTGTCGAGTAGTTTATTAACTAACATAGCAACTCGTTGATTAAATAGCACTTATCGCACAGTTATAAATATGATTAGTGTATTTAATTTTTATAATTCAACCAGAAAAGGCTGAATGAAGAGGTATGTCTATACTATCAATCATAAGCAAATAGCAATAAATTACTTGTACTTTAGTATGTTTACTGGATTATCAGGTGCTGCATTAGCAACTTTTATGAGAATGGAGTTAGCTGTTCCTGGAAGTTTATTTTTTAGGGGAGACTCATTAAGGTACCTACAGGTTATAACAGCACATGGATTAATAATGGTTTTTTTTGTAGTAGTACCTATTTTCTTTGGTGCTTTTGCTAATTTTTTAATACCGTACCATGTAGGATCTAAGGATGTTGCCTTTCCAAGACTAAATAGTATTGGTTTTTGAATTCAACCATGTGGTTACTTACTTATAGCAAAGATTGCATTTTTAAGACCTAACTTTTGGAAGTACTACGATAAGCCATCCGTATACTTACCATTATTAGATAAGTCTTTACATAGGGATTACTGAAATGTTAATTTTTCAGCAGTAGATGCCCTTAACTATATGTTACAAGACGAGTCCTTCATAGACAGGTCACTGTCTTCTCAAAAAAATATTGAGAGGATATTACCTAAACTAAATAGTAAATTTGATACCTATCCGACTTGGACGTTTAAATTGAAGTCAAAAAAAGAAGACTTTAGTGACTTAGGGTATACAGGTAGTCATATAACTACTCCTAGAAAATTATTAAACCTCTCTAATATTATAGATTCTACAGAAGCCTTTATTTACTCTGCCATAAAGGTATCTAAAGCTAGACGTAAAAAGATTTACTTTTCTAAGTGTTCAGATCGTACACTAACAACAGCAGGTTGGGCCTTTATAACACCGTTCTCTTCTAACCCTAAGTACACTAACTACGGTAGTCAGGACTTATTAATAATAGCAACTATATTTGCTGGTATAAGTACGACAATATCTTTTACAAACTTACTAATAACTAGAAGGACCTTATCTATGCCTGGTTTTACAAGCAGGAGATCAATGTTACCCTTTGTAACTATAAGCCTACTGCTAACAATGAGAATGTTAGCTGTAGTAACGCCAGTATTAGGTGCTTCTATGTTTATGTTACTAATGGATAGGCATTGACAAACTACATTTTTTGAGTTTGTTTATGGTGGAGATACAATATTGTTTCAACACCTATTTTGATTCTTTGGTCATCCAGAAGTTTATATCCTTATAATACCTACATTTGGTTTTGTTAATATGGTTTTACCTAGCAGAAATATAAGAAGGATTGCATCTAAGCAGCATCTAATTTGAGCCGTCTATATCATGGCATATATGGGTTATGCTGTATGGGGTCACCACATGTACCTAGTTGGTTTAGATCATAGAAGTAGGTCCTTGTACAGTACAATTACAATTATGATATCACTACCAGCAACTATTAAGATGGTTAATTGAACTCTAACACTATTAAATGGTGCATTAAGGGTAGATGTTCCATTAGCATTCTCAGTGTGTTATATTCTAGTTTTCATTACAGGTGGTTTTACTGGAATGTGACTATCCCATGTAGGACTTAACATATCTATGCATGATACTTTTTATGTAATTGCCCATTTCCATTTGATGTTATCTGGTGCTACCTTAATGGGAGCATTTTTAGGTGTATATTATTACTATACATCATTATTTGGTGTTAAGTATAGCAGAAATTTTGCATACCTGCATTTACTTTACTACTTTGGTGGGCAGTGACTGACATTTTTACCAATGTTTTGATTAGGATTTTCAGGACTACCTAGGAGATACCATGACTACCCTGTAGTATTTGCAGGATGACATAGTTTAGCAACAGCAGGCCATCTTGTACTAATGGTAGGTATAGCCTTCTTTTTTATAACAATATTAGATTCTTTTATTGAGAGAAAAGTGCCTACATTCTATAATTATGGTATACCTAGGTTCTATAAAAGAGGATCTTACTATCTATTTAAAATTTACCACATACATAATAGGAAAAATCAGTATCAATTCTTACCTTCCCCTAAGGTGCGTAATAAAATTATATCTTATTCAGGTGAATTAGATTTGAAATAATATTAATAGTATTGGTACCTTATAGATGTTACTAGTATTAGCTGCAAAGGTTATTGTTTTAGGTGGATGTATGTTACCAATCGCTTTAGCTATTTTAGGAACCGGTGTATTATTTGCTGGATATAACGTAGCTGTTGCTAGAAATCCAGAGGAGGCTGAGAATATCTTTAATACTACTATTATGGGATTTGCCCTAATGGAGTCTTTCGTATTCATGTCTTTTGTATTAGGTTACGTAGTGTACGTTATCTAATAACCACACACTTAATGTTATTTTACATTATTTAATTACTTTAGTTACCTAATGCATACTAAACCTTTTATTACATGTTACACTGCCAATGGTTAGAGCGTGAATACGATAGATCAATAAAATCAGGCCTCTATATAGATTTTTTTTTAAAAAAACTAGCCGAATCCCTTATAAGGAACGTCTTAATATCAGGGGCATACGTATTTGGTGAAAAGTATGTGATAGAGTACTTAACGAAATTAATGGGAGATAGGGTTATTTTACTATTTTCTTCATTATACTCAACTTTAGTAGACCCAAAACCCTCTGTTATATTTTCATTTTTAATATGGTCTATTTATACTATAGGATTTATTTTTATTTATTACACACTTTATGTATAATGGTATAACAAGTAGCACACCCTTAACTATTCATAGTTGTCTGACCTAGTTACATTAATAGTATGTTATTCTGTTATTAATTATTTGATACTGTCTTCTATGGTAAATTCAATATACTCTGTAAAACTATTTAATAACTTATTAAACTATTCATTTAGTACTAAAAATTACAGTAGTTTTACTAACTATTTTATTTCTATAAAATTTAATAAACTACTAAACAGTATACTATAAGCATGCACAGCAAACCCCTGTCATAACTTAGAATAGCAGTCCCAAAGAAGAGGAGATCTAAATCTAAAATAAGGCAAAGGTCTAAACAACTGTACTTAGTTAACTTAACCTACGACTGCAATAAAGCTATTATAAAATCAGGAAAGTTATCAAACTTTATAACATTGTGCACTCTTAATAATAATTTAATAGACTAATACTGAAGTCAATAATTACTATATTAACTAATCCCTGTCTCAATAGTAGCATTATTCGAAGATAGTTGGTTTAATTACTCATACTCATTCGCCGAAAGTGTATTCGCGCAGTTAACACTGTGCCTATTGGTGTACATTATGCTATTTCTAACTAATCCATTTTATGTCTTATTTTACTTTTTTATACATACACTAGTCATTGGTATATTTATTGCATCTTATAACCTAGAATTCTTTACTGGTTTTTTATATGTATTAGAGGTAACTGTAGTTTTTATAATGCTTATTTTATTTTTCTTTTTTAATTTTAAAGGATCATGGTCCTTTACGCTCAACGAGTACATTGTATTCTGACCTACATGTTTCTTATTTATTTACTCTACACCAACCATATACACTGAAGAAGAGTGCCTGCTGCCTAGCATATTCAGGGTATGAGAGTTGTGGGATGATTACTATGCTGCACTGCACCAACACTTACTAAATGACTTTGCAGGGTTATACATTAGTTACTACCTAATCCACTCGTTAGAGTTTATAATAATTGGATTTATTTTATTTATAGGTAGTATAGGTTGTATATCACTTTACTCTATTATTAATATATCTAAAAAGGTTAGCTATAACCTTATTATAAGCTTTCTATCATTATTTACAAAGTTTTATGATGTACTTTTTTTAAGACGACAGACCTTAGCATTACAATCCTATCGTCAAGACACGATAAGGCGTGTTGTTCGTACAAATAATAAAACCTTAACTGACCTAGACAAGGTAACAACGAGTGAAACTAAAACAGCCAAGTTAGATGATAAAACTATACCTAGTGAAAAGGTGTAATGTCTTATTTATGTACAATTATGCTTAGCTAACAACCATAGAGCCTATCACATTATTTAATTATTTATAGTAAGCTTGATTACAGGTGACTACTATATAATTTACCCAATATTAATATGAACTCGCCTACTTTAAATTACAGTAGAATTAAAATTAACTTCCTTATAACTAAATCCACTACTAACCGTAACAGTATTAAGTTGTTAAGTAGCCTCTTGTTAAGTGCTGGCGTAGTATTAAAAAAATCTAACAACCCAGGTATTAATAAAAGGATTACTTATTCCAAGATATTACCATTATTAAACTCAGTAAATCCAGAAAAAAAATTACCTAGACTTGAGAATGTAACTAACTTTATTACAAAATCTAACCTACTGGAGTCATCAAAGGATGCATATTATAACTTATTTAACTTTTTTCTTAATATAGGGTTGCACAAAAAAAATTTATTTTTTTTAGATACGGTAGGGCCTATGTGTAGGCTAGTAAGCGTGCTAAATTGATTTTTAAGTAGCAGTAAGGGTATTACTAAACTAAAGCGTAGTAAATTGGAGTATAAAAACTTTAAAAAAAAAAAAATGCTACGCTCTATACCAAAGGATACTGATTGTGTTGTGATATTACCCGGTATAAGGCCTTCGTTAAAGAAGACAGCCCTTAAGTTAAGAACGCCTTATATTATATATGTAGGTAACCCGCTAACACACAGAGGTAAAAAGGTCGTACAAGAGTCCTTACCGCAGCATGTAAACCTAATGTCCCATCTATATTTTTTCTTTAAAAAAGGACTCATGTTACATATGTGCAATAAGTTTTATAGACTACTTACCTTAAGGGTTAACGACTAGTAAGGTGCAGTAAGTATCGATATATTTATATATATTCTATACTAACTACAATCATGCTAAATATAGCATCTTTACCTAAGTTGTCTACGGTCTGTAAAAATTATTACATTATTAATTTAATAGGTTGTATACCTTACGATAAGTACATTACATGATAGGTACGTATAGGCTAATTATAGGCTAGAGTGCGGTAGTAGTAGTTATTGTCTCTCAAATGATAAGCAATTACTGCTTATTAAAGGGCTATAAACCTTATAGTGTGTTTTTATACCTACTGTACTTGTATGGTATAATAATAGCAGTATTTGACCTTATGTGCGCAGCTAGGCACCCACTACAGTGTTATCTTACACTATCTTAATCCTAGTAACCATCTCTGCCATAGCAGTTTGATGAGTATTAGTGATGACGTTATTACATATTATACGCTCAATGAACTACTACTACTATGTTATTACAGAATTTTATGAGTATATAGTGTGAGAGGAAAAGTTTTTAGAAGATTACATAAAGTTAGGATTATGGTTTTTTCACTTTAGTTCATACACCTACGGTGCTTATGTACTACTGTACCGCAATACATTCAAAAACTTTGTTAACTGTATATTTATGTTCACGTTTATTACGTTATTGATTATCGCCTTTTTATGCATTATGAGATGGTACCTTCTTATAACTGGTGAAAGCTTCGACTACCTCACTACTGGACTACAATGTTGGTGGTTTTACAGCGTAGCTATCTTCTCATGTGCCTACTACTATATACTACTTCCAGATGATGTAGATGATTAAAACTGGTCTATTATACCACATTGGCACATACATACATTCCTAGTTATACCTTCTGTACCCTGTATAACCCTCCTACTAAACTAGACAAGGTATAACTAAGTCCTGTAAGGTGGGAGTTGAGTAGTAAGTTAATTATAAACCTTAAAAATATAGTATATACAGTTTATTAAGAGACGAGACATAACACTATACCTAAGTCTAGTAAATTTTAAAAATAAATTAACTAGGCTTGGAAATGTAATTAAACCTACTATAATGTATAACTTAATATAACCTTTTATTGTAAGATGTGCTTTTACATAATTACATATGACCCTATTATAGACTACGGTATAGCGACAATAGCTGCTATTTTTCAAATAGGAAGTTTTTATGCTATACTAGATGGCTATAAACTTTATAAGGTGATTTTATGCTTTTCATGCTGCTCTGTTATAATTTTAGTAGCAGTAGTCTTTGTATGTACAATTAGATACTCATCTGTAGTAGCACTTTGTGTCGCTAAGACTGTAGTACTTTGATGAGCATCAGTAGTAATACTGTTGTATACTGTACATACAGTCGTTAAAGGACGTAACTAGCTTACATATGTATATATCTAAATTGACTTACTTAACATGATAGGCAGCTATTATTATGTTATGTAAGGCTAATATTACAGCCCCCCACTTTAGTTCACGTACCCACGTTACTTAGCCACTGCTACATTTCAATACGTTCAAAAACTTTGTTAATTATATACCTGTGATTATCTTTACTATGTTACTGATTATTGTACTTTTTATACATTATGAGGCAGTAATCTCTTATGAGTAGTACAGGTTTTGACTTCCTTATCAGTATAGTAAAAGTCTGACAGTTTATAGTATAACTACCCCCCCCCATGCCTTATTGTTACCATACGTTACTTATAAATAATCCAATGGATTAAACTAGTTTATTATATTACCCTAGCACGTGTATAAGGACTCTCAGCTACTACTTCGTACTTTGTATAACTCCTCCACTAAACTAAACAAAGTATATCGTAAGATTTCAATACGACTAAGACCTGCAAGGCAAAAATTAAACAGTAGGCGAAACATAAAGCTTAGTAATACGGTACGTACAGAATTATTAAAGAGATGAAGTGTAACACTATTACCACGAAGATTTTCTTTAGTACTAAGCTCTAAGTATGTAGCTAAAAAAATGCCTATAGTAAATTTAGCATTATATACCTTCATACCTTTAGTATACAGTTCTGTAATACTAAATGGCTTAAGACATTCAAATAGTTTAAGTTTAAGCTCAGCTATAACAATACTATTCGTACCGTACTTGTACCAAAGGTCTAGTAGGTATTCACTATAACCACTAACAATAATGTATAACGAGTTTTTAAGAGTACTTGAGGATTATTTACTTACGTTGGAAGATACTATACAGAAACCTATCAGGCAGTTTTTAATAGATTTATATAGAATAACTAAGGGCACATGAGCTGAAAGTATTCTATTAGTTACGTATAGGGTATTCATGGAATTCTCCCTATCATTTATAGCAATATTATTGCTAATAATTAGTACTCATCTAGCAGAGGTAAACAAAAGAGTTCATGACGCTGTTGATGATAATAAATGTAATTTAAGTGAGTTAATATTTGCACTTACATCTGTATCAGCGGTCTCTAGTGTAATTGTACGACTTGTAGTTGGCAATGCATGAATGCTGTGAGAGTTGAGTGCAGAGACTATCACAAGAGATTGCTTACTGCTTCTACCATGAGCAACTAGTGATTCTATATCCCCTATTGGGTCGATATACTGTTCAATTTTTTTTTATTCAAACCTTGCAATATGGATCCACCATTACTTTTTGTTATTTAAGTTAATGAAGGTACTCTATAAACGTTTTAGGTTCGATTCTGAATCTGATATTGTATATAACTTAATAGCCTTAACTGTTTGGCTCATTTCAGTTAAATTATCTATCCCCCTCTCACTTGAGTGATCATTGGTGCTGGATTACCCTGAAGACCATGAGTACATTATGGATGTAATAGCTCCTAGACGTAAGTCATTAGTTGATTTGTTTAAAGGGAGCTAGGCAGCCAACCACTACCTAATTTAACCATTAAGCGTATAGGTTCAATGCGTGTGTACTAATTAAATTGTATCGTTTTTATACCTACTATTGGTTATCTATTTTTAGTGCATGTATGGGTATGTATGAAAATACCAAGTATAATAAACTTAGTTAAATTGTCTACTATATATTCTAGAATTAATTACGGAAATTATAAAAGAAAAGGGTATACTAGAACACCCGGATTGATTTTTAGAAAATCTATGTTTAAGGAGAAGTTTAGGAGAATTAGATGTCCACAATCAAGGTCTATAGTTATTGAGAGAAGGCAGGTTACTCCTAGGAAACCAAATTCAGCTGTAAGGAAGTGCGTAAAGGCCATGTTAATGAACTACAAGTATTTAGTACCCTATGTACCTGGCGGTGATCATAATTTACGAAAGTATGGAGACACCCTTATCAGAGGAAGAGGTCCTAGAGATTTACCAGGTGTACGATACTCTTGTATTAGGGGAGCATTAGGTTTATTTGGTGTAACTCATAAAAGACATCGCAGGTCTATATATGGTGTAAAAAGACCATCTGGTTTTAAAAAAATGAGACGTAAGTTTAGGCACTTCTATAACAACTAAGCTTTTTAAACTCTAATTTAAAAACATAAGTTAGTTTATAGTACTAATTAGGTTACCTTACTTAGCATATCTCACCTATTTTAACTAAGCAGATGCCGTACACTGTACTATTACTCAAGACACTATCGATATGTATATTTGCTATTGGAATAAGAGGAACTATGCCTCGTTATAGAATGGATCAATTAATAAGTATAAATTGAAAAATGTTTTTATTTATATGACTGTTTTACATAAATTGTTTAGTTTTTTTACATTACATTCTTTAGCCCGTATGTATGTACTTATATACTTAAGTACCGACTATTTTTTTATGTTATATGGCCTGCTATGTTGAGACCTTAGTATCATTATAGTAGTACTAATACTAGCTTCATAAAGAAGAAAGATGATAGAGAGAGGGGGTATAGTTTAAAGGTAAAACTATGGTCTTCAAAACCGTCATTGTCAGTTCGAGTCTGGCTGCCCCTGTAGTTAA
>Ga0209961_1000199_pt1 | contig 21525 bp, 25 predicted proteins | sample SalPonA_B_H2O_MG_FD_185719 | JGI IMG/M metagenome (GOLD analysis project Ga0209961, IMG submission 185719) | Water microbial communities from South San Francisco under conditions of wetland restoration - Salt Pond MetaG R2A_B_H2O_MG (SPAdes)... | ecosystem: Environmental > Aquatic > Non-marine... | reverse complement strand
GGTCTTGTTCCAACGGCTCGTCAGCAAAAGCTTCCTGCCAATCCTGCAACGCTGGCGATGAATGATTAGTTTGTTGCACCAATAGCGAGTTAATTTTTTCTGCTCGTGGTGTCAGTGCATCGCCTTGGCCGCTCTCTAACGCATCAACCATCTCAAAAAGTACGTCAACAGCTGCGCTCACCAGCGACACATGATCGATAGTAAGGGTATGACTTCCCTGTAAAATTTGATTGTAGGTATTTTCCAAATTCCAGCCGAACTCACCAATAGCATTAGCGCCCACCATCCGGCCGCTGCCTTTAATCGTATGAAATCCTCGTCGAATATCTTGCAAATCAGTCTCAGTCAACGAGCCTTTTGCTAAGGCCTGTGACATATCCTGTAAAACTTCTCGCGCCTCTTCAACAAATATGTCACGCAACTCTGGGTCGATGTCATTGACGACTTCCTCCTTGGTGTCAGCGCCGTCGCTTACTTGTTGGTCGGTCGAGCTAATGCCTTCATCCAGGCTTTGTTGTAATTGCTGATGACTCCGATCTGCCGCATTTAGAGCTTCCTGCCAAGGTAAATGCCATGCCGCTAGTTTAAGTGCCCATTCAATCGCAATGACCACACGCGTTAATTGATCAATGCGCTCAGCGCTGGGTAATAATTTCCGTGACAGTACTTGTTGCGCGACATATTCGGCCAAGGTCTGCGCATAAATTGAACAGGCGTTTAGACCTGCATTGCTGAGCTCTGAGGCAAGATCAGTCGCGCGCCCTGGCACCGAAGTCAGTACTTCAAATTCTGAACCGTCTTCAAAAAAGTCCAGCAGCGCGGTTTGTAGTGCGTGCAGAGCCTTTTGGGCGCGATCAAATTGAACGTCCGGAGACATGACCAACCAACTTTTGTGCTCATGGTAACTCGCACTGTAAACGCTCAGCTGACGAGCGAGCACCGATGTCTGGCCGGTCTCAGTCTCAGGTGTTTCCGACTTACTTATGGCCGTGAGATTTTGCAGCACATGACGCATTAAAATTTGTGGGAGAGCAAGCTTACTAGTCGTCACATCTAATTGATTTACGAACCGCTCAGCGCTACTCCACAGTGGAAAACTGGCACAATTTTTTGTCACGACTGCAAGGCGCGACAATAACTTTTGTAGGGCAGCAAGCCCATCGGGTTGGCCTTTAATCAGCTGCAACATGGCAACTTTAAACAACTTAGCCGCTTTGGCTAACCAAACCCGCAGTCTCTCTCGATCGGATGTTGTAAGCTCGACAATTGGGTTCTCGGTTATGTCATCGGCCCATTGATTAGCCGAAAATAAGTTTTGCTGGGTATTAACTCGTAAGCTATTAATCGCTACCAGCGCTGAAGCGGGAAAAGGAACTCCTTGAAAAGCAGCGCCAATGGCCTGATTGATCTGCGTTGCTATGGCCGTTAACTCTGGACCAGGTCTAAACAGTTTATCCCCTGTATCTCGCCTAAGGCTGTTATACAGCTCGCTACCCAAACGCTGTAACCCCGGAACGGCACTAAACTGCATCGCTAGAGAAATATCTTTCCAACACTCTAATGAGGCAAGATCAGTCTCCTGAAGCTCTTGCCAAAGCCCACTCAACGAAGGGTGAAGATCAATTAACTGGCTGGTCATGCCGCCTCTCCAAGGGGTTTAATAAAGGCGCGTACTTTAGGGGAACTATTGCGCAATAAGCGATTGCCTTTCCACTGGGGTTGATCAGTAGGGCTCAACACTAGCATGCCTCCAGGGCGTAAATGCTGCTCAAACCAGTTGAGATAGTTAATCTGTTGCTTTTGGGTTAAATACATCAGAGTATTCTGGCAAGAAATGAGGTCCGCTGAAAGCGACTTCTCATTAAATAGGTGTGTCGGCTCAACAAAGCTAATGTTGTGCTTTAACTCATGGTGAACAGTATATTCACCGCTTTCAATTTGCTCGATGAAACGCCCACGATAGTGCTCTGGGATATCGGCAATATCTCTCTCTGAATAAAGCGCGGCTTGGGCGAGAGAATTTGCTTTAGGAGAAAGGTCTACACCCATGATTCGATAATCAGAGCCTAGCTCTGCCAGCAGCATAGCGAGACTATAAACTTCACGACCGTCCGCCGAACCAACACTGATTACGGTCAACTCAGAAGTGGGTTGTCGCTGTTTATACCAGTGATCTATTGCATTATACATCTCTGGGTCCCTAAAAAATCGTGAACTAGATACAACCACTTCATCGCATACGGACACCCATATCGGATGCTCATCTCCCCTTTGTGAAAGTACAGCGAGAGCCCCTTCGGCGGTTAGATCCAATTTCTTACACAAGCGATTAATCGCTGTTTTTAACACTGGTGAATGCTCTGAATAGCGAAGTCCCAAGCGTTCTTCGAGTAGCTTACGCCAAGCAGCTTCGACTTGCGCCGTAATCACCGCTATTCCTCTGAGGGCTGCTCAGAAGTATTGCTGGGCTTTGCCGCCTTAGTCGGCAATGTAAAACCAGCCACCGAACCACGTAATTCATTGGCAAGATCTGACAAATTACCAATTGAACGCGCCGTTGCCATCGTACCTTGCGCGGTTTGTGATGTGATATCTTGGATAACATTCATTGTATTAGATACATGGTTGGCAGAAGACGCCTGCTGCCGCGCTGCGTTGGAAATATTTTGAATGAGCTCAGCCAAGTCGCCTGACACGTCTTCGATCTCGGCCAGTGCGACACCTGCATCGTTGGCTAATTTTGCCCCTTTCACCACATCTGCCGTCGTTTTCTCCATAGAGATTACGGCTTCACCCGTATCACTTTGAATGGTTTTAACAAGAGCTTCGATCTGCCTAGTCGCTGCGGATGAACGCTCTGCTAGTCTCTGGACTTCATCTGCCACAACTGCGAAGCCTCGCCCTGCATCGCCCGCCATAGACGCCTGAATCGCCGCGTTTAACGCCAAAATATTGGTCTGGTCGGCAATGTCGTTAATCAGTGAAATGATGTCTCCAATTTCTTGTGAGCTTTCACCTAAGCGTTTAATTCGTTTTGATGTATCCTGAATTTGTTCTCGAATAGTATCCATACCTTCAATAGTATTTCGCACGACATTGGCGCCGGTATCGGCCAGCTCCACCGATCGATCTGCAACGCGGGCTGACTCTTCGGCGTTGAGAGATACCTGATCAATAGTAACCGCCATTTCATTGATAGCCGCCGAAGCGCCAGCAATTTCATGGGCTTGATGCTCAGATGCTTTGGCCAATTGCAGTGCAGTTGCTTGAGAATCTTGTGCTGCTGCCGAGACTTTAACCGCCGTGTCATTGATGTTAGATACCAAGACCCTCAGTTGATCGACTGTAAAATTGATAGAGTCTGCGATAGCACCCGTGAAATCCTCACTCACCGTTGCACTGACCGTTAGGTCGCCATCCGCTAAGTCTGCCAGTTCATCGAGTAACCGTAGAATCGCTTTTTGATTCCTTTCTGTGATCGCTGCAGAGGCAGCTAATTGCGCCTGGGTTAAACGCTTTTGACGCAATAACACCAAAAATAGCAGCAGCGTTGAAATGAGTGCGAATACCACCATAGATCTCAAACCGATATAGCGGCTATCTGCTAAATTTTCTAGGGCCATCGCTGTGCGTTCAGCCGCTTGATCGATAGCCATTTGCTCACTTTTGACCTGCTCAATAGCCGCCTTGGCACTCGCATAAGTTTCAGCGAGCTCACCCACCTGTCTAATGGATCTCGATAGCATCGCCAATTGTTCGTCTATCGAACTTAATAAACCACGCGCTGTGTCGTCGCGCAATCTCGGCAAATTCGTTGCACCTCGCATTAAATCTGCGGTGGTCTTAGCTATTTTGCTTGCATCGATACTGAACTGTTGCAACAGGGCCATCCCGTCTCCCTGCCCAAATCGTGCATAATCTAGTTGCCGAATCATTCTATCGGTCAGCCAAATCTGCTCATTGACAGCCATAATTTGAGCGTCGTCCGCATTGCGTGATAACAAAAGCTCGAGAATATCAGCCCACTGTTGACGAAGCGTAGGCAGTACTTGAGAAGACATTTCAGTATCAGTATTAAGCAGCATCAAGTTGTCTTGCTGTTTAAGTAGCAGTGACATTTGCTCTATAAAATTGGTACTTAATCGAGCAATACCATTATCTGAAAACCCGCTATCTGCCTTGGATAAGGCGACTATTTGACGACTATTTTGAGCTAAGCCTTGGCGCTCTCGCTGGAGAGTTTCGAAGGCGGTTAAATCACCAGATAGGGTTTTTTCAGCTGCTGAGCTCAAAGTTCGAATCTGCAACCGCATTTGTGCCAACCGATCTAACCGCTCTTGATCTCGCAGACTATCTTGATAAAAGACCACCATGTTGGCTAATAATGCAAATAAGCACACTACCAACGCGGCCACTAACCAACGGATCTCGCGACCCTGCTTTTTTTCGTTGGCTATCGACGTTTCCATATTGCTATTCCTATGATTGACCGGCGGCGGCAGGCTCTGGTTGACGACCCACTGCGGTAAATTTTTCATCATTCAAGAGATGATTGACATCTAAAAGCCAGTGACGCCGACGACGGACTACGACACTTTGTTCAGCAAAGGGGCGGCATTCACTCGATGGGCAAACCTGATCTTGTTCTAATTGTTCGTCTTTTAATCGCTGCATCCCAAATACCGCATCAACCACCAATCCTAGCCATTGGTCATTATGGTGGCACACTAGTACCCGACGATCGCGACTTACTCGCGGGGGTATCTGCAAAAATGCAGCAACATCTACTAAGGGAAGTAATTCTCCCCGCAAATTGGCGACACCCAATACCCAGTGATGGGCCGACGGCAGCGCAGCATATTTGGGCATGGACATCACTTCGTTAACAAAAGATTGCCGACAAGCCAGCGGGCAATCTCCTATCTGCAACAATAAGGCGGGCCACCAAGACTCCACATTTAACTGGGCAGGAAGTGGCCGGGCAAGCTGCTTATATCGAGCGGAGGCTTCTAATAAATATTGAAAATCTTGTTGCGCTTCTTGGGCCACATTGCCACCTATAACAACAACTTGTCTAATTCTGCGTAAAGTAGATCTTTTTTTACGGGTTTTACTAAATAGCCACGTGCGCCTTGGCGCTGAGCCCAAATACGATCAGTTTCTTGGTCTTTAGTACTCACTATAATAATAGGGATATGTGCGGTATGGCTATCTTTACTCAGCTGCCGCGTGGCCTGAAATCCATTGAGCCCTGGCATGACGACATCCAACAATATGAGATCAGGCAATTCACTACGAGCCAAGTCCAGTCCCTGTTCAGCATTGTGCGCAATGATCAATTGATGGTTGTGCACCTCGAGTAACTTGCTGAGATGTTGCCGTTCTGTTTTGGAATCGTCGACGATTAAAATTTTAGCCATAACATACAGCCCCTAGCGATCATGCGCTTTTAGAAATCGACGTATTGTCGCGAATAGCATCTAGTAACTCACTTCGTCCAAAGGGCTTAGTAAGGTATTGATCTGCCCCCACGATTCTGCCGCGAGCTTTATCAAACAGGCCATCTTTACTAGACAGCATTACGACGGGAATATGTTGAAACTGGGAATTATTTTTTACCAATGAACACACCTGATAGCCATCCAAACGCGGCATCATAATATCGACAAAAATAATATCGGGTTTATGCTCTACAATCATGGCCAATGCTGCAAATCCGTCTTCGGCAGTTACTACCGTGCACCCCTCTTTACCGAGTAAAGTCTCGGCGGTTCGGCGTATGGTCTTACTGTCATCGACGACCAAAACGGTCAGTTGCTCGATCGACTTTTCCATAATTTCTGTCCCAAGTATTGATCCTTCACATACACTCTTAGATCGATACGACTTACAGCCGCTCTTGCAAGTGCTATGATTCAACTATTAAAGCAATATCATTATAGGTGAGTTTTTATCGTCTCGCCCACTGTAAAGGACAAGCTATGACAATTCGTTTCGGCATGGTGATGGATCCCATCGCCAACATCAAACCCCATAAAGATAGTAGCTTAGCAATGCTGCTTGCAGCGCAAAAGCGCGGTTGGTCACTACATTACATGGAGCCGGCCGATTTATACCTAGATCAGGGCGTTACAAAAGCCACTACCACTGACCTCAAAGTATTTGATGACAAAGATCATTGGTTTGAACTGGGCGATCGACACGACGTTGTGCTCAGTGATGCGGTAGATGTCATTGTGATGCGTCGCGATCCACCGTTCGACAGTGAATATATTTACAATACCTATTTGCTGGAAGCCGCAGAGCGCGAGGGTGTTCTTGTTTGCAACAAGCCGCAAAGTTTGCGTGACTGTAACGAGAAAGTCTTTGCCACCCAATTTCCCCAGTGCTGCCCTCCCGTGTTGGTCAGTGCCGATATGGCGCGCTTAAAAGCTTTTCATAAACACCATGGTGATGTGATATTTAAACCACTTGATGGCATGGGCGGCAGCTCCATATTCCGCTGCAAAAATGATGACGCCAATGTGAGCGTGATCCTAGAAACACTGACCCAGTTTGGTACCTGCACAATTATGGCTCAGCGCTATATCCCTGAGATCGTCAATGGCGACAAACGCATCTTAATGGTCAATGGCAAGCCGGTTTCTCATGCACTCGCGAGAATTCCCTCTCAGGGGGAAACCCGAGGCAATCTTGCTGCAGGAGGATCTGGTGTTCCCATGCCTCTGACCGATCGTGAACGTTGGATTACCGAACAGGTGGGGCCAGCGCTTCTTGAGCGGGGCCTGTATTTTGTTGGCTTAGATGTCATAGGTGACTACTTAACCGAGATTAATGTTACCAGCCCAACCTGTATCCGCGAACTCGATGCCGCACACGATCTTGATATTGCAGGACAGTTTATGGATGTCATTGAAAATCTGTTAGCTGTGTAATGCGCCAACTGACTCTGCTTGCCTATCAACAACCCCTAGCGGCTGCCACGCTAGTTGCTCTGGTGGTGCATTTAGCCATCATTGCAGGGGTAAGCTTCGAATGGCAGAGTCAACCATTAAAAACGCCGTTACTAGAAATCACCCTGGCCACAAGAAGCGATGAGGTAGCCCCCGAAGAGGCCGATTTCATTGCGCAAGCGAATCAGACCGGAAGTGGTGATAGCAAAAAAAGCGAAGCCGTATTGAGTCCTTATCAAGCGCCATTGCAAGCGGATGTCGCTAAGCAACAACAAACCCCCACTGAGCAACAGCAACAATTCAGCGAACAGGTCGTCATGACATCTAGCCAAACAGGACCATGGTGGATGGATGCAGAGCAAAAGCGCGCACCGAATGAAGATGCAATACATGCGCAAAGTAACAACGCGGCCAATGGTGATATTGCGACACTGGAAGCACATTTAGATCATTTACAGCAAAACTATGCCAAAATGCCTAGAGTTAAACGGCTGACATCAGTTTCCACCAAGAGCACACGTGATGCGGCTTATGTTTTACAATGGCAACAACAAATAGAGAATACTGGCAACAGATTTTACCCGCAACGCGCTAAAAAAATGGGTATTGAAGGTGATGTACGCCTAATGGTGGCGCTACTCCCCGACGGTTCGGTTAAAGAAGTGCGTTTATTACAATCTTCTGGGTCGGCCTTGCTAGATCAAGCAGCGCAAGGTATTGTCCAACTTTCCGCACCATTTGCACCATTTCCTAACGAAATTGCTAAAGATACCGATATTTTAGAGATCATTCGCACATGGCAGTTCCGGCGTAACCGGTTGTCATCTAGCGTTAACTAACTGAGGTAATACGTATGGAAGATACAACATCGACGTTTGAATCACTGCGCGACAACCTCCTAATTGCTATGCCCGGACTTGAAGATGGGTTGTTCACGGGATCAGTCACATACATGTGTGAACACGACCCAGAGGGTGCATTGGGGATCGTTATCAACCGCCCCACCGATATTACCTTTGCTGATTTATTTGGCGAAGAAGAGGTCGATATTCTGGAAGATTACCGTGATATCACTGTGCTAGCGGGAGGTCCCGTCAATATGAATCGTGGTTTTATACTGCATGATGGTGAGCACGAATGGGAGTCCTCCCTGACATTACCCAATGGACTTAAACTTACCACCTCTCGCGATATCATCTACGCTATTGCGCGCGGTGAAGGGCCGAGTAATTTTATCATCACGTTAGGTTATGCTGGTTGGGGTCCCGGGCAACTAGAAGAAGAGATCACAGACAATGCTTGGCTTAACGCGCCTGCTTCAGAAGACATCATTTTCGATACCCCCTTTGATCATCGCGCGGAAAAAGCACTGGCCCAAATGGGCGTTGATTATCACCTGATTTCCCATCAAGCGGGGCACGCTTAATGCCACACATCAAACTAGTGTTAGGGTTTGATTATGGAACAACTAACATCGGCGTGGCGGTATGCCAATTAGCACTTGGCGAAGCCCGCCCTTTAAAGCCGATAAAAGCCCGCGATGGAGTGCCAAACTGGGATGAATTAGGCAAGCTTATACAAGAGTGGCAACCTGACTTGGTCATTGTTGGGCTGCCTCTTAATATGGATGGTAGCGAGAGTGAAATGTGCACCCGTGCCAAGAAATTTACCCGCCGTTTGAACGGTCGATTTAACGTATCGACCGACATGATGGACGAACGTTTATCGAGTTTCGAGGCCAAAGGTGACGTTATGGCGCGAGGTGGCAATCGAGATTACAAGAACAACCCCATCGATAGCATCGCTGCTAAATATATTCTTGAATCGTGGTTAGCACAGCGCTAGTCATCATCCAAGCTTAGCTTTGATACTGCAATGGACATCTCGTCTCCATCGGCATCCTGCAATTTAATCATCAAGCGCAAATCATTTGCAGAGTCGGCGTGGGAGAGTGCATCTTCGTAGCTAATAATGCCTTTCTTATAGAGATCGTATAGCGACTGATCAAACGTCTGCATACCTTGCTCTCGAGACTTAGACATCAACTCTTTCAAGGTGTGGACCTCACCTTTACGAATCAAATCCGACGCGAGAGGTGAGTTCAAGAGCACTTCTACTGCAGCAACACGTCCTTCACCATCGGCGCGAGGCACTAACTGCTGTGCCACCATCCCGCGTAAATTCAAAGATAAATCCATCCACAATTGCGGATGACGTTCATGCGGGAAAAAGTGCATGATGCGATCTAGCGCTTGGTTAGCGTTGTTAGCGTGCAATGTGCACAGGCACAAGTGCCCCGTTTCAGCAAAAGTAATAGCGTGCTCCATAGTCTCGCGCGTTCTTACCTCTCCGATCAAAATAACGTCGGGGGCTTGGCGAAGCATATTTTTCAAAGCTACTTCAAACGACTCAGTATCGATGCCAACTTCTCGCTGAGTGATCAAACATCCATCGTGCTGGTGAACAAACTCAATTGGATCTTCAACCGTAATAATGTGCCCTTTTGAATTGCGGTTGCGATGGCCAATCATTGACGCTAGCGACGTGGATTTACCTGTCCCTGTGGCACCTACAAAAATAATCAGTCCTCGTCGAGTCATGGCCAATTCGTCAATAATCGGCGGCAATCCTAACTCTTCCGAATGGGGAATCCTAGTTTCGATTCGACGAGCCACCAACCCCACCATGTTGCGTTGATAAAATGCGCTCACCCTAAAACGGCCCGTTCCTCGAGCAGTAATCGCAAAATTACACTCTCGGGTTCTTTCAAACTCTTCCCGCTGAGTATCATTCATGACGCTGAGGACAACCTCCATGGCCTGCTCTGGGCTAAGTGGCTGACTGGTGACCGGCGTCATTTTGCCATCCAACTTAACGCAGGGTGGCTTGCCCGCCGTAATAAATAAATCAGATGCCGATTTTTCAACCATCATTACCAGCAATTTTTGAATGTCCATCTTTACTCCGCTGGCATACTAGAAATTAGAAGGTACTTTGGCTTTTTCCCGAGCAATGTCACGGCTGATGATTCGCTTGTCGACCATGTTGGACAAGCACTGATCCAGCGTCTGCATACCCTGTGCTGCACCTGTTTGAATCGCAGAATACATTTGAGCGATCTTATCTTCTCTAATCAAGTTTCTAATCGCTGGAGTGCCTCGCATAATTTCATGTGCCGCCACTCGACCACCACCTTGTTTCTTTAGCAGGGTTTGAGAAATCACAGCCTCCAATGATTCAGAGAGCATCGAGCGAACCATCGATTTTTCTTCTGCTGGGAAAACGTCGATCACACGGTCGATCGTTTTAGCGGCAGAGGTGGTGTGCAATGTACCAAACACCAAGTGCCCCGTTTCGGCAGCAGTTAAGGCAAGGCGAATCGTTTCCAAATCGCGCATTTCACCCACCAGGATGATATCGGGGTCTTCACGTAATGCAGAACGCAACGCTTCGGCGAAACCGTGCGTGTCGCGGTGCACCTCCCGCTGGTTAACGAGGCATTTTTTTGATTGATGAACAAATTCAATAGGATCTTCAATGGTCAAAATGTGATCGTATTTATTGTCGTTGATAAAGTCGATCATGGCCGCTAGGGTGGTCGATTTACCCGAGCCCGTAGGACCAGTAACCAGCACTAGCCCTCGAGGTGTTAACGAAATATCTTTAAATACTTGCCCCATCCCCAACTCTTCCATAGTGAGTACTTTGGCGGGAATGGTCCGAAATACAGCCCCAGCTCCTCGGTTTTGGTTAAACGCGTTAACACGGAAACGCGCTACGCCGGGCACCTCAAATGAAAAGTCAGTCTCTAAAAACTCTTCGAAATCCTTGCGCTGCTTATCATTCATGATTTCATAGATCAATGCGTGAACCTCCTTGTGCTCTAATGGAGGTAAATTGATCCGTCGTACGTCGCCATCGACACGAATCATCGGTGGCAGTCCAGCGGAAAGGTGAAGGTCGGAGGCGTTTTGTTTGGCACTAAACGCTAATAATTCCGTGATATCCATAAAAACATCCCAGTATTGACGCAGCAATCAACGCTGCAATTAAATCTCACCCACGTATAATAGACAGCCTTATCAACTCTCGCCAATGGAAGACCATGTCGAATCTTGAACAACGATATCGTGATGTAGTGGCCAGAATACATCAAGCCGAGGCTAACGCTGGGCGTGAGCGCGATAGCGTTCGTTTACTGGCGGTCTCAAAAACTAAACCACTCGCCATGGTTGAAGCCATCTATGCTATGGGCCAGCGTGATTTTGGGGAAAATTATTTGCAAGACGCGATGGAAAAAATCAGCGCTTGTCATCAGGCCGATATCCAATGGCATTTCATTGGCCAAATTCAGTCCAATAAAACGCGACCTATTGCTGAGCACTTTCAATGGGTGCACAGTGTCGACCGAGCCAAAATTGCACGCCGACTTGCCGAGCAACGCCCCGATAATATGCCACCACTTCAAGTGTGCATACAAATCAATGTTAACGATGAACAAACTAAAGGTGGTGTCGACAGCCTCGCTGAGGTAATGGCCCTTGCTGCATCAGTAGCCGAGCATGACTCACTGACTCTTCGTGGAGTAATGGCCATTCCCGAAAATAGCGACGACATCGCCATTCAACGACGTAACTTCGCTAAAGTACAATCGATTTTTGCGGCTGTTCAACAGGCTTTTCCAAGCTGTGATACGCTGTCTATGGGCATGTCGGGTGATTTAGAAGCCGCTGTCTACGAAGGTACGACCATGGTAAGAATTGGAACGGATATTTTTGGAGCAAGACAATGAGCGAAACACCACGCATTGCTTTTATCGGCACAGGGAATATGGCTGGCAGTATCATCGGTGGCTTACTTGCCCAGGGCTATCCAGCCAATCACATTACCGCTACTGCACGGAGTGAAGCCAATCAACAGCGAGCCCAGGCCTTGGGAGCCATTACCGTTACTGATGATAACCACTCCGCCATAAAAAATAGTGAAGTCATCGTGCTGGCCGTCAAACCGCAAATGTTCAAGGACGTTGTACAAGAATACGCCTCATTGCTTGCCGATAAATTAATTGTTTCTGTGGCCGCCGGTGTGACTGCTGCCAGTATCGCCTCATGGGTTGGACAGGACTGCGCCGTTATCCGCTGTATGCCAAACACCCCCAGTCAATTGCGGATGGGCGCAAGCGGTATGTTTGCCAATCCCTTTTGTAGTGCCGAACAACGGGCTATTGCTGATCGCATTATGAGCGCAGTTGGCCTGGTGGTGTGGTGTCAGGAAGAAGAGGCATTACACGCGGTTACCGCCGTTTCTGGTAGTGGTCCTGCCTATGTATTTTTATTTACACAATGCATGATTGAAGCGGGTGAAGCCGCAGGTTTGGATCGTGCTACTGCTGAACAATTAGCAGTTCAAACCGTACTAGGCGCTGCCACCATGGCGAGCAACACTGGATTGAGCGTTGAAACATTGCGGCATCAAGTCACATCGCCTAATGGTGTCACGGAAAGAGCGATTCAATCCTTTGAGGCTGATGATTTAGCCGCTATAGTTAACAAAGCAATGCAAGCTGCAGTGTCGCGTTCGCAGGAAATGAGCAAATTATTTAGCTAATGTAGGAGATATTCATGGGTGCGTTGAATGACATAGGCACGTATTTGGTTCAAACACTGTTTGAGCTTTACTTGTTTGTGGTGGTGGTACGTTTTTTATTACAAGTGGCACGCGCCGACTTCTACAATCCAGTGTCGCAGTTCATAGTAAAAGCCACCAATCCCCTACTCATGCCTATTCGCAAAGTGGTGCCTGGACTTGGCGGCTTAGATCTCGCCTCGGTGGTGCTCGGTATTGTGCTGCAAGTTATCGCTATGAGCATACTGCTTTTGCTGCAAGGCTATGGGCTTTACAACCCCGCCATGCTAGCGCTATGGGGCTTCATAGGGTTGGTGGCAATGGCAATCAACGTCTATTTTATTGCGCTGCTTGCCTCAATTATTTTAAGTTGGATTGCCCCCGGAAGTTACAATCCCATGGTGCTGTTGGTATCGCAGTTGGTGGCGCCTATTATGCGGCCAATTCAAGCCATTATTCCCTCATTAGGCGGGTTGGATATATCCCCTATTTTTGCCTTTATCGGCATCAATATTTCTAAAATTTTACTGTCGCATATCGCCGCAAGTGTTAGCTTGCCGTCGGGCCTGGTGCTAGGTATTTAAGGACAACAATGACGGATCACAACGCGCCAACATCGGTAGGAATTGTAACCCCGCAGGTGGCTTCTTTTAATGAGCCATTGCAGCTTTCCAACGGTGGCCAGCTAGATGAATATCAATTGGTCTATGAAACCTATGGCACTTTGAACCCGGCAAAAAGTAATGCCGTCCTGATTTGTCATGCACTGAGTGGCCACCACCACGCAGCGGGATACCACAGTGAAACGGATAAACGCCCAGGTTGGTGGGATCACTATATTGGCCCCAACAAACCCATCGACACCAATAAGTTTTTTGTAGTGGCACTCAATAATCTTGGTGGTTGTCATGGCAGCACGGGGCCGAACACCATCAATCCCGCCACAGGCAAACTCTGGGGTTCTGATTTTCCTGTACTTCGCGTTCGAGACTGGGTCAATAGCCAAGCGAGATTACTCGATAGCCTAGGTATCGAAAAACTGGCTGCTGTGATCGGAGGTAGCTTGGGCGGCATGCAGGCTATGCGCTGGACACTGGAGTATCCACATCGTGTAGGCGCCTGTGTTGTGGTAGCTTCTGCCATGAAACTGAGCTCGCAAAACATTGCCTTTAATAACATCGCTCGCAGTGCCATCAGCAAAGACCCTGAGTGGCATAATGGTCATTTCTATCAAGTGGATAGCAAGCCTCGAACAGGGCTGTCATTAGCGCGTAAAATTGCTCATGTGACTTATCTATCAGACGATGTGATGGGCGAGCGCTTTGGTCGCGAGCTAAAAAGTGGCGATTTTACTCTTGGCACTCACAGCGACTATGAATTCCAAGTCGAGAGCTACCTAAATTATCAAGGTGCCTCTTTCGCTGAAACCTTTGATGCGAATACCTATATGCTGATGACGCGAGCCCTCGATTATTTCGATTTAGCTCGGGAATATAACGATGATCCCGCCATTGCATTTAGCCATGCAGAGTGCCCATTTTTGGTCATTTCATTCACTACCGATTGGCGTTTTTCACCACAGCGTTCTCGTGAAATCGTTGAGGCCTTACTCGCTGCAGGCAAAAAAGTCACCTTTGCCGATATAGAATCAAGTTATGGCCACGACGCGTTTTTGCTTCCTAATGATCGCTATGAAGCACTCTTTAAAGGCTTTATGAACAATGTCGCAAAACAGCTTGCTGGGGGTAACAACGATGCGCGTTGATCTAGACATTATTCGCCGTTGGGTGCAACCCAATAGCCGCGTACTCGATTTAGGCTGTGGTGACGGCTCTTTGATGGAAATGCTGACTAGTGACGGTCACACCTGTATCGGTTTGGAAATTAACCCCATTAATATTCAAGCTTGTGTCGAAAAAGGCCTTAGCGTAATCGAGCAAAACCTAGATTTAGGGTTGGACAACTTTGCCGACAAGAGCATCGACATGGTGGTTATGACTCAAACATTACAAGCCGTTCACTACCCAGACAAAGTATTGCAGGAGCTATTGCGCGTTGGCCGCGAAGGTGTGGTTGCCTTTCCCAACTTTGCCAATTGGCGCTGTCGCTATTATCTAGGGTTCCGTGGACGCATGCCTGTTTCCAAATTTATGCCCTATTCTTGGTACGACACCCCCAATATTCACTTCTGTACTATTTTAGATTTCGAGCAACTTTGCCGCGATCTAGGCATTAGTATCGTTGAACGTGTCGTCGTAGACGAGCAAGGTAACAGTGACTGGCTTACCCGCTATCTGCCCAACATATTTGGCACCACCGCTATCTACAGGATTAAGCGATAAATTATGGCTAAACTCATTCTTGCTTCTGGTAATAAAGGCAAATTACGTGAATTTTCTGAGATGATGGCTCCATTGGGCTGGGATGTTGAGGCCCAAGGTGCATATTCAGTCCCAGATATTGAAGAGACCGGGCTTACCTTTGTTGAAAATGCCATACTCAAAGCACGCAATTGCTGCAAACATACCGGGTTTGCAGCCCTAGCTGACGATTCGGGTATCGAAGTTGACGCCCTGAATGGCCAACCTGGCATTTACTCTGCACGATTTTCTGGCCCCGGTGCAACCGACGCCGATAACAACGCTACGCTACTGCGTAAACTTCAAGACAGTGACGTTCGCAGCGCTCGCTACCACTGCGTGCTGGTTTTTATGCGTCATGCCAATGATCCAGTACCGCTTATTTGTCACGCAGCCTGGGAAGGTAGCATCTTGCATGCGCCACAAGGTGATGGCGGTTTTGGCTACGACCCATTGTTTTGGCTTGAAGAGCATCAATGCACGGCAGCGCAACTTGATTCAGTGGTAAAAAATCGCTTAAGTCACCGTGGCAGGGCTATGAATCAGCTGTTGCAAGCGCTCTCTTAATGCTGACGCTACCACCACTTTCGCTGTACATTCACATTCCCTGGTGTGTACGTAAATGCCCCTACTGCGATTTCAACTCCCATGCTCAGCGCGGCGACCTTCCAGAACAAGACTATGTTGATAGGCTGCTAAAAGACCTTCGCAACGATGCTGCATGGGCTCAAGGCCGCAATATACAATCGATATTTTTCGGTGGTGGTACTCCCAGTCTTTTTTCTGCCCAAGCCATCGGTCAAATTTTGGCGGGGGTAAAAGATTGTATCCCGCTGGCCGACGACTGTGAAATTACCCTTGAAGCTAATCCGGGCACCTTTGAACAGGAAAAATTTAGTGGCTTTCGCAGTGTGGGCGTCAACCGATTATCAATCGGCGTCCAAAGCTTTAACGATAAGCATCTCAAGACACTGGGCCGCATTCATAGTGCCGGTGAAGCTGAGGCGGCCATTGGTATCGCCAAACAAGCAGGTTTTGATAATTTTAATGTCGACCTTATGCATGGCCTCTCTAACCAATCCGTCGAAGAAGCCCTGCAAGACATCCAGCTCGCGATCGCACTGGGAGCACCCCACCTATCGTGGTATCAACTAACCATCGAAAAAAACACGGCCTTTTTTTCAGCCCCTCCCGTGCTACCCGATGAAGATACCCTGTGTGATATTGGTGATGCTGGGCTTGAGCTCATTCAAGCCAGCGGGCTAAATCAATACGAAGTATCTGCGTACTGCAGAACAGGAAGACCCAGTCGGCACAATATTAACTATTGGCAATTCGGGGACTACCTAGGTATTGGTGCAGGTGCACATGGCAAACTAACTTTGGTCGACGAGCAGCGTGTGATAAGAACTCAAAAAACACGTGCGCCAGAGCATTACATGTCGAAAGAAGCGCTAAACGTACGCAAGTATGCGGATATCGATAATAAAGATATGATCTTCGAGTTCATGCTTAATGCGTTGCGCTTAAAAGAAGGCGTACCGGCATCGTTGCTTAGCGAAAGAACAGGCATGGCCTTAGCGTCCATGGAGCCACTTTGGCATGACTTAAGGCAACGCGGACTGATGGTAGATCGGGACGATAAACTAGCCACCACAGAGCGAGGTGGATTATTCTTGAATGATGTATTACAAGAGTTTCTCGACTATGCACCCAGTGCGTAATGCACAATTTTATCTTTCAAATGAGTCAATCGATTAAGTCCCGACATACCCTCGTTTCGCAACCAGCGTATGGCTAACTCGCGTCTAGAGAATAGCCGTTTGAATCCTTCCATCGTCCACATCATCGCAAGGTTATCTGCTTTACGGCGCCGTTGATAACGACGCAAGCCTTGCTCATGGGCCACCCCTAAATGTCTCTTCACACTTCGTTGTAACTCCGCCAATAATACTTCTGCATCAGCCAACCCAAGGTTCATACCCTGTCCCGCTAGAGGGTGAATGGTGTGAGCAGCATCGCCGATTAATACCACTCGGTTTTTGACATAATCGACCGCATGGCGCTGCCTGAGAGGAAAGGCATGTCTAACACTACAGGCTTCAACACGCCCTAGGACGCCTTCACTCGCTCTTTCTAATTGAGCCATAAAGGTGGCATCATCGGCAGCCATGAGTTGGTCTGCCATATCATCTTCACAGGACCAAACCATGGACACCATGTTAGGGTCAGCTAGGGGTAATAAGGCCAAAGGACCCGTCGTCAAAAAATTTTGCCACGCGGTAGCTTGGTGCTGGCGCTCCATTTTCAGTGTCGCCACAATACCCGTATGACCGTAATCCCACTCACGAGTGAAAAAACCCTGCCCTGCTCGAATACTGGAAAGCGCACCATCGGCACCTAATAGCAGTTCTGCATCGATCGTTTCACCATTGGCCTCGATACGGATTCCGCTGGAATGATTTTCAAGCTGCTGTATTTCAGTGGGAGCCATAACCCTTACTGTGCTATCGAATAAAGCTTCAGCCAATGAAGCCGCAAGCACTCGGTTTTCAACGATATGACCAATATTACTATCACCAATATCAACGGCATCAAATCTTATGCGGCCAGTGCCTTCATCGTCCCAAACCTCCATATGGCGATAGGGGCAGCAACGTTGTTCTAAGACCCCCTGCCAGACGCCCAAATCAGTCAAAAAGGATTGACTGCGGCGAGTGAGTGCACTCACCCTGACATCATAATCAACAACCTCTATCCCCAACTCAAGACGCGTAGGTAACGGGTTACGATCGATAAGAACCACGGAAATTCCCTGCCTAGACAATCCAAGGGCCGCCGCCATGCCAACAACGCCCGCCCCAATGATCACCACATCAGTGCTCGCCATCAGTGTTTTGCCTCTGCCATAAGCGCCTCAATTGCCTCGATAGTTTTGGGGACCGAATCAGTCAGTACCCGACAACCTTGATCAGTGACCACGACATCGTCTTCTATGCGAATACCAATGCCACGCCACTTATACTCTACATTCAAGTTATCCTCGGCCACATACAATCCTGGCTCAACGGTCATCACCATACCGGGCTCTAAGACACGCCACTCTCCCCCAACACGGTAATCTCCTACGTCGTGCACATCGAGACCTAGCCAGTGACCAGTACGATGCATATAGAACTCTTCATAGGCTCTCTCTGCCAACAAAGTGTCAAGTTCGCCTCTTAATAGTCCCAGTGATAACAGCCCCTCACAAAGGACTCTTACGGCGGCTGTATGTGAAGCGTTCCAGTCCAAACCGGGTCTAATATTCGCGAATGCTGCCTGTTGAGCATCCAGTACCACTTGATACAACGCCGCCTGCTCTTTACTAAAACGGCCGTTAACCGGGAAGGTGCGAGTAATATCAGAGGCATAATTTTCCAGCTCGCAACCGGCATCAATCAACACCAAGTCACCGTCTTGAAGCTGGGCTGAATTTTCAATGTAATGCAAGATGCATCCGTTAGCACCTCCGCCCACGATACTTGGATAGGCCGGGTGACGAGCGCCGGCCATCGCAAAAGAGTGCTGTATTTCTGCTTCGAGCTGATACTCCATCATCCCAGGTTGGCAAACGCGCATAGCGCGAACATGGGCCGCTGCAGAAATCTCACCTGCACGTGCCATAATTTCAATTTCAGCGTTACTTTTATAAAGCCGCATATCGTGAAGAAGATGATCTAAATCGACAAATTCTTCAGGTGGTTGCGCTCCAGCTTTAGCTTTTTTTCGAATGGCGTTAAGCCAACTCATTAACAGATTATCAAACGCGGGGTTGCGACCCAATGAGTAGTAAACACGGTCTCGGCCTTCCATTAACCCCGGCAAAATGTCATCAATATCGTCGATGGGAAAAGCGTCATCCGCGCCATAATCACGGGTCATAGTGTCCGTACCAGCGCGTCGTCCATCCCACATTTCTTTGCTGGGATCTCGTTCTCGGCAGAAAAATATCACCTCACCTTGAGCTCGACCAGGCAGCATGACCAGCACCCCATCTGGCTCAGCAAAGCCGCTCAAATAAAAAAAGTCGCTATCTTGTCGAAATGGATAGTGTGTATCGCGGTTACGAATAGTTTCGTGGGCGGCGGCTACCACAGCAATACTGTTTGGAGCGAGTTGGCGCATGAGTTCACGACGTCGCCGATGATATTCTGCCTGGCTAATCATAACACTCATGTTTACTCCTAATTAAAAATAAGGACGCTTAAACTATTGATTAAACTAATGAATGGATTGTGAAGACGGGGCGGCGTCCGCACCGCCGTCGCTACCCGCCGCGAGGAAGAGTGAAAGCGCAGCGACTCGGACATATTCCGCCACTTCAAACAGAGCCTGCTGCGCCGTCTCGTCAATCTCATCCTCTTCACCAACTTGTGAAATAGCGGCGAAATCCTGTAGGACCTCATCGGTATCTTCATCGACAACACCATTGCCGGCGATTGCATAGCCCGCCAAAAAGCCCGCACACCACTCGCTTAACGACATAACAATTTGATTAAACTCAACGTCTTGATCTGGTAGCAACAAAGCGAAGTCCATGGCTTCATGCTCCAGTTGAGCCAGGGTTTGTTCGTAAAGCTGAGCAAACTCGCGTTGATGAACTGGGTCTTGAGGTGCATCAATATCTAGTAATTTGGCCACTTCTTGCAGCCATTGTGCTTGGCTAAAACGCTTTCCTGTAGCCAATTGACCGACTAAGAGCCCATGTAATTCAGCAGGAGAGACACTCGAACCAAGCTCAACGGCTAGATCGGCAACATCATCAAACGACAGTGATTGGTCAGTCATGGCAAAACTTCCTAAAAAAAAGCCCATGCTACCATTCTGCCCACTGCTTTATAAGACTAGGGCAAGACAATTCCATAACGCTGATTGACCACAGTGGGGCTCACCTCTATAGTAACCACATCTAACTTAGCAGCACACACCTCGATATGGATAAAACACAGTTCAAAATAATCGAACAAAAGATCGATGATCTCATCGCTCTTTGTGAAGAGCTGCAGCGCGAAAATCGAGATCTAAAAGCAAAGGAACACGCTTGGGTAAGAGAACGCAAAGAGCTGATCGACAAAAACGAGCTCGCGAAACAGCGTGTGGCACATATGATTAGTCGTCTTAAAGCGCTTGAGCAGGAAAGCTAATGGAAACGGTTATTGTTCACATTCTAGATAAAGAGTATCAAGTCGCCTGCCCCGCTGACCAAAAAGAGGCCCTGCGCGAATCTGCCTGGCAACTAGATCAGCAAATGCGGAAGATTAAACAAGGTGGAAAAATCATTGGTCTTGAACGTATTGCTGTAATGTCGGCGCTTAACAATACTTATGAGTTACTCCATGGCAATACGCCAGTATCTCAAAGCAATGCCATAACACAACGAGATGTAGATCACCTCAATAAAAAACTGGATGAAGCTCTTTATCGACTTCGTCAAATTGAGATCTAAAGATCACTGCGAATTAATGGCTGGTTTGTTATAATGCTCCCAACCTGAGATATTCGCTAGCAAACAATGTCCCTGAGCCGATAACTGTAGTACCGGGGGATTTTACGCTAGACGGTGAGCATGTCCGCAAGACGGAAAGCCTAAAGTTTACTAGGATCCACCATCTTGAACCGTTGGGTTCAAGGTCAAGTTAGCAGCGGTATCTCGGGCCTTTTGTTGAGAATAACATGATTGATAAAACCTCTCTGCGCCAGTCGCTTAAACAGCGTCGCCGCGAACAAGCTCCTACTGACATTGCTCATGCTTCGCTGCAAGCGTGTAAAAATATTCAATCTGTACCGCGTTTTGAAAAAGCCAAAAACGTCGCGATATATAGCCCTTTTGCCGGCGAAATTGATCCTCTTTCATTGCTCGCGCTAAACAAATCGTTTTTTTTACCCGTTGTGGAAGATAATTTTGCCATGCGCTTTATCGCTGTTCATGGCAATGAAGATATGGCATTAAATCGCTATGGGATACTTGAACCGATTGGTAACGAAGTTATTGAGGTGGCCGCCTTAGATGCGGTGGTCATTCCTTTGGTAGCCTTTAGCCGACGCGGTGATCGACTCGGAATGGGCGCTGGCTACTACGATCGAGCGCTTGCTCAATGCTCAGAAACTACTTTTAGGGTGGGGTTTGCCTATAGCTGGCAGGAAGTTGAACAGCTGTATAGCGAGGATTGGGACATCCCGCTACACGCTGTTATTACTGAAAAAGACATTATTCATTGTTGCTGAGATACACACCGCGTTGAAGCGGGGCAACCTTTTCACTGTCTATCGCTTTCTCATTACTTACACTAGCCGCCGCCGTGACAACAACGCCAAGAGCAAGGGCCGAAAATATAACTAACACTGGATCTAACTTTTTACGCATAGGGTAGCCTTTTATATTTTGGGTCTACTTTTGCGTCCTTACAAATTAGTGAGCACTCACTTAAATTCCGTTTTATCGCTAATTTTTCTGCCTCGCCGCCAAAAATTGACGGTAAGCAATACTATTAGTCTCGTTTATGAACGGATAGTTCAATTGTGTAAGATAATTTTCTAACGCTTCT
>Ga0209961_1000196_pt1 | contig 21579 bp, 21 predicted proteins | sample SalPonA_B_H2O_MG_FD_185719 | JGI IMG/M metagenome (GOLD analysis project Ga0209961, IMG submission 185719) | Water microbial communities from South San Francisco under conditions of wetland restoration - Salt Pond MetaG R2A_B_H2O_MG (SPAdes)... | ecosystem: Environmental > Aquatic > Non-marine... | reverse complement strand
GATTTCATAAGTATCATAATATTCACAGAAAAGTGCACTTTGAGAATTTGCTATCATAGGAGGATAACCCTCTAATACTTCATTTACATCTATTTCAAACTTCTCAACTTCGCTTTCATCTTTACCAAGTGGTGTAGCACATTTTTGAACTAAAGCAGCATCTTCTTTTTTTGCAAAACAAATAGTTGCTTTTTTTGTTTTTAGGATATTTGCCAATGAATCTTTTGGACTTCCATCATCTTTTTTACCAATAGCAACTAATACTAACGCTGGATTAGATGAAATAGGAATAAAATATGAAAAAGGAGCACAATTTAAAACGCCATTTTCTTCAGTAACTATCCAAGCAATAGGTCTTGGAATAACTGTACCTGACATAATTTTGTATCTATTTAAATCGTCTATTTCTTTATAATCTAATATCATAAAACTTCCTTTTAATTTTGTATATAAAATAATATCAAAACAAGCCTATTTTTAATAATTTTATAATTAAATTATTTCATAAAAAACATATATGTTTCTAAATGAAATTAATTTATATAGTAAACTCTTTTTGAACTTCTTTTGCTATTAAGTCACCCTTTAAAGATAAACTAGAATCTAAAACATACCCTTCTGATTTAAGTTTCTTTAATAGTTTTTTTCCTTCTTTTAATGTAAACATACCTGTGTTTTCTAGTTTTATTACTATGTCATTTAAAGTTTCATCTTCTTCTTTTTTCAAAATTCCTAAAAGTAATACTTTTTCATTTATATCCATTTTAATAATCCTTTATAATATATTGCAAACAAAATAAATCCTACACCTAAAATTATTGTAATCATACCTAAACTTATATAATTTGCTAAAATCCCAATCAAGAATGTTGTTCCCGCACATGAAATCATAAAAAACATATCATTATAAGAAACAACTCTACCTATATATTCTTTGTCACAATTTTCTTGTAAAAGTGCATAAGTAAAAGACCATAGAGTTGTAGTGAATAATCCAATTGTGAATTGAGCAAATAATGCTAAGTAAAAGTTTTCTTGAACTAATCCCCAAAATATTATAGTAATACCTTGTAGTATTAGTAAATAATATAAACTATTTTTATTTGTAAATTTTGCTAATATAAACGGTCCTATCATTAATCCAACTGCTCTAATTGCATTTGAAATTCCAATAGCTAAAGGAACTGCAATTACATATTTATACTCATTTTTAGCTAATAAAGTAACCAAAGTATCAAATGAAGTTAAACCAACACTTGCGTGTAAAATTATAAGTCTTAAAATTAATTTGTGATTTTTAATATATATAAAACCATCTATAATTAATTTTTTAATCTTATGGTGATATTCATTTGCTTTTAATTCAAAATGAATTTTAGTTAGTAAAAGTAAGGCTATTACAAATAGCATTGCATCAATTATAAAAGCAACTTTTATTCCATATGCATTTACTACAACGGCACTTAAAGCCATTCCTAGTGCATATGTTAAAGACCAAATTATTGAATGAATTTCATTTGCTCTTTGTAAAGCTTGACCACTTAAAAGCTTAGATAACAAAGACATTTCTGTTGAAAAGAACATAGATGAAGCACTCATTCTAATAAAAATAAAAATCATTAACATCCATATTTCACTGGCTTTATCAATTGTTAAAAACATCAAAGTCATAGATAATTCAACAAAAAGCAATATATACATAAGCTTTTTTATATTAAATCTATCAATAATAGCACCCGATAATACAGCAATAAAAACAGCAGGTAAAAAATGCATTGCCGTTACTGTAGCAATTGCTAGTTCAGAACTTCCAAATTTTACAAGCATAGTATAAATAGCTACATTTGAAAACCATGTAGCAAAATATACTAATAATTGAAGAAGACTTAAATCTTTTACAACCTTGTGTTGTTTAAATAACTCAGCATAATTCAATATCTAATAATACCTCTTGAAAAATAGCATTATGTGCTTCATCATCTTCTTCAAATGGTGTTAGATAGTTTACAAATTTATTCCCCGCATAAAAGAAGGCGCAACCTGTTTTAATATCATCATTTATTTTAACTACAAACTTAGCTTCACCATAAGCAGATGATATATTAACTTCATCATTTTCATTGAAATTTGAATCACTATTTAAATAAACATAGTCATCTTTAGCAAATTGTGAATTTAATGATTTTGGATTTTTTGCAGTTATTAAATAAAAATTATCATCTTTTTTGTTTTTATATAAAGGTTCAACATCTAAATCTTCAATAAACTCAAACTCTTCAAATTGTTCTTCTTTTTCAACTTTAGTCTCTTTATAATATGAAATAATTTCATCTTCATCTTTTAAAGTTTCTAAATCAAACTTCTTACATAAGAAATTAGTTAATTCATACTCTGTTATTGTATTTGGATTTTTTTCTTCTACAACATCTGAAATTGATTTTAAATCATGTCCATAAGAAAGTCTAATATCTTTTTTTGATAAAAATGAACTAGAAGGAATAATTAAATCAGCATATTCGCAAGTATCATTTTCAGTTATGCCAAAATAAACAACAAAACTATTTTTTAGTCCTTCAATAACTTTTTTAGTATTAGGAGAACTTACAACTGGATTTGCACCTTGAATAAATACTAAATCAAATTTTCCATAATCAATCTTTGGTAAAGATACTTTTTTATTTTTTGTTTTAGTTTTAAAAAGGTCGTCATAACCATACATTGATGTTCCTAAATACCATACACCACCTGCATTTTCTTGCTTATGAATTCCTATAAATGTAGCAAATGAATCAATAGTTCTTGTTATTTGAACACCCTCATTATATTTTTGAGGACCAACTCCAAGCATAATAGAAACTTTTTTATTTTCAATTAAATCAAAAAATTTATATACATCATCTAAATCTATTCCACATTTCTCTTCATAAGAAACAAGAGGTCTATTTTTGGCAATATCAAAGAACCAATCATGCCCTTCTGTATTTTCTTCTAAATACTCTTCATCATCAATTCCATTCATATAAGCAACTCTAGTTAGCATTAATGCTAATTCATAATCAGTTTTAGGATTAATTTGTAAGTGTAATTCAGATTTTTTTGCAATTTCAGTTTTAACAGGGTCTATAGTAATAAAAGTTTTATCTTTTACTAGATTGTACATATGTGCTGATGTTTGTGTGAAATTTCTTCCCCAAACAATGATAACATCACTGTTCATTAGATTTTCTATACTAGGGTTTATACTTTTACCTCTACCTTGAATAATACCTTCTTCTCCAGCTGCTTCACACAATGAACCTTTAGTTAAAGTTGAACCATATTGACTAAAAAAATAACCAGTAGATTTTTGCATTAAACCTAAGTTTCCACTTCCTTTGTAAAATAAAGTTTTTTCAGGTGTAGTATTTTTTAATTTATCTACCAATATTTCTAAAGATTCATCTAATGATATTTCTTTTCCTAAATATTTTGAAGTAGTTAAATAGTTTTCATTTACAAGATTTGCAAAATTAACACATAATTTTCCATTTGTAACAAAATGATCCTTATCTCCTTTAAAACTACCATTTTCATATTTTGCTTGACATGTATCAAAACAGTCTAAAGGACAAGCTACATTATTATTTGAATTCAATTTTTACCAACCTTGAGAAAACTTTTGGATTTTCAACTAGAAGTTGAACTTTATATGAAGAGATATGTTGCTCATCGGCAACATTGTAAATCTTATTAATTTTAGTATTAGATTCTTTTCCATCTAAAAATATCTTTTTAGATTTAATATCTTTAATAGAATCAATAGGTACATAAACTTCTAATTTACCCTTTGTAATATCTTTTGCATTATATAAAGATGTCCCAGGATTTACATAATCACCCTCTTTTACATGAATAGCAGAAATATATTTTGATTTCTCACTTAATTTCTTATTTTTCATAGTATCTTTTAGTGTTTCAATTTTTGTAATTAAATCAGCCTTTGTAGATTTTAAATTAATAACTTTTAATTTTTGAGTATCTTTTTCAAATTGTGATTTAGAAGTAACTTTATTTAATCTATCATAATTTAATGTTTCAATCTCAATCATTTCATTAACTAAGGCTAATTTATTTTGAGCCTGTTTTAATTCAATATCATTTAATGTTGAATCTATTTGAATGATTAAATCATTTTTTGAAATATTTCCTTCAACTTTATCATTTGAAAAAATAACTTTACCAGAAACCGATGATTTAACTACATAATCTTGAATAGGTTCTAATTTTGCATAAAATTCATTTGCAAAAACAGAACAAAGCGTTAATATAAATCCCAAAAAAATTTTCATAATTTTTCCTTAAATTTTTTATAATATTTTAGATATTTTTACATAAAAAAATAAATAATAAGTTAATATGTTTTATTAAAACTCCAATGTACCCTCAATGGCAAAATTAGCTTTTGAATCTAATTCAGCATGGGACAACACAGGAATATTTAAACCAAATTTTTCATATATTTCAGATATTCTCTTTCTTAATACAGGATCTACAACCATAGCAACTTTTGCAAATCCTTTTGCCTCAACTTGCTCTAATAAATCTTTTGTTCTTGTAACTAAATTATTTATTTCAGCTATTGAAATCATTAATTGACTTGAACCGTTTGTATCTTGAAGTTTTCCTATAAATTGTTGCTCAATTTCAGGTTTAACTGTAAGTAAATGAAGTACACCATCATTGTCTTTGAATTTTTGAGTAATCAGTCTATAAAGCTTTGATCTAACATGCTCAAGTAATACATCAGGAGCTTTTGTAAACTCTGCAATATCAGCAACTGCCTCAATAATTGTAAGCATATCTACAATAGGTATTCCTTCATGTAGTAAATCTTTTGATACCTTTAGAAGTGTACCATAAGAAGTTAATTTCATAGCCTCTTCAACAACAATTGGGAAATCATTTTTAATTCTATCAACAATATCAACTATATCTTGTCTAGTAATTATATCTTCAGCATGTTTTTTAATTAATTCTGAAATATGAGTAGATATAATAGTTGGAGCATCAACTACTGTATATCCTTTCATTAAAGCATCATCTTTTAGTTCTTTATCAATCCATACAGCATCTAGATTAAATACAGGTTCTTTAACTTTAATACCTTTTAAATCACTATTGCCAATTCCACCCATCGCTAAAAGTTTATTGATTTCAACTTTTCCCTTAGTTACAGGAATTCTTTTTAAATATAATTGGTATTCATTTACACCTAAGTTTTGATCATCTGATATTCTAATCTGAGGAATAACAAAACCTAATTCACTTGCTATTGTTTTTCTAATTGCTTTAATCTTATCAAGTAATTCAGAATCACCTTGAACTAATTGAAGTAATCTGATTCCAAGTTTTAATTCTAAAACTTCCATTTTCATAATTGTTTCAATATTTTGAGATTCTGTTTGAGCAGCTTGTTCTCTTTTGTCTTTTTTAAGTGCTTCTACATCTTCCATAACTTTAGGTTTATCTTCAACTTTTTCTTTAGGAGCAAAGAAGTTAGTCAGTGCTGTTTCTTTTCCTGAATTTATCTCGTTTATCATATAACCTATAAATGCTAATAGTAATCCCATTACAACTAAAATACCTGTAGGGAAACCTGGAACAAAACCAAAAAGCACCATTCCAATACCAACTAAAACTAAAGACTTACTATCTTTAATAAGTTGTGAAATAGATTGGTTAGCAAACTTGTCTTCGTCCATATTAGATCGAGTAATAATAATAGCTGTTGCTGTTGATAATATAAGAGCAGGAATTTGTGCAACTAATCCATCACCAATTGTTAAAATAGTATAAATCTCTCCAGATTCAGCTACAGTCATATCATGTTGGAATAATCCAATTAATAAGCCACCAATTAAGTTTACTAAAGTAATGATGATACCAGCAATTGCATCACCTTTTACGAACTTAGATGATCCATCCATAGCACCATAAAAACTAGCTTCAGAAATTAAAGATTTTCTTCTTTTTTGTGCTTCTATGTCATCAATAAATCCAGCATTTAAATCAGCATCAATTGCCATTTGTTTACCAGGCATTGAATCAAGTGTAAATCTAGCTGTAACTTCAGCAACTCTTGTAGCACCTTTAGTTACAACCATAAAGTTTATAAGAACAAGAATAATAAATACGATAATACCAATTACCATATTACCGCCTACAACAAACTCACCAAAGGCAGAAATAATAGAACTCACCTCATCAGGGCCATTATGCCCATCACTTAAAATTGACCGTGTTGTTGCGATATTCAAGGATAGTCTAAAGAGGGCTAGGATAAGTATTAGTGTAGGAAATGTTGTTAAATCTGCTGGTTTTTGTACATATAAAGAGATTAATAAAACTAATAATGACATAGAAAGAGAGATTATTAAAAAGAAATCTAAAAACCCTTTTGATAAAGGAACTATAATGATAGTTAATATAGCTACAAAAAATGCAACTACAAAAAGGTCTTTAGAAAATAATTTCTCTCTTAGATTCATTCAAGTACTGTTTTTATCTAATAAAATTTACTAACGACAGTTCATTTGTTTTATTAATTGTCGTATATAGTGCTGAAAATGTTAATTCTAATGCTTTAGATTCAACAGCAACTTTTGCTAAATCTGCAGCACCAATTTCTAATGATAAAATATTATATTGAGTAAGTCTTGCTTGAACTGATTCCAAAGATATCTCAAATACTTTATTTCTAGCACCTAAATCTGAGTGTGCTATATTTACTGCATCGTAAGCTTCATCAAAACTATCTAAAATAGAATCAATATTTTGATCTAAGATATCACTTGTTGTACTTTGACCATCTAGCCCTAAGCCATTTAGTGTGTTTACAGCATCATCTATAATATCAAAAATTAAAGTTTTAGCTTCTAGCTTGATTCCTTGAGTACTTGAATCAAAACCATTTCCAACATTTTCAGTAGTCCAAGTTTCAGGTGTAGTTCCATTTGCTGTTACTGATAAAGTTTGAACAGTTTCATTTCCTGATAAATCAAATCTCACTAATTGAGCAGTATTTGTTTCATCAAAACTTGCATCACCTTTAAAGTTTCCATTAACATCTTGAGGTATCCATTCAAATCCACTTTGATCGATAATTCTATCTCGTGAAGAGAAAGTTAAACCTTCATTACTTAAAGCACTATCAGAAGGGTACATCATCATATCAAATCCGTTTACACCTCTTTCTCTATAAGAGCCTTCATCAACTGCAATATTTCTAAGTTTTGAATCACCTTCATAAGAAACTTTTCCATTGGAATCTTTTACAAAAGGCCTAACAGTACTATCTGAACCTGCAAAAATATAAGCTCCATCTACTCTAGAGTTTGCTAAATCTAATAAATTTTCTTTTATACCTTCAAGGTTTTTAGCTATAGATTTTTTACCTTCATCTGTTGTAGTTTCAGTATTTGCTTTAATAAGCTCAACTTTTATACTTTCCATAAATAATTTTATTTCAGATACAGAGCTGTCAGCTACTGTATTTTGAACTGCTGTTTTATTAATTTGGTCTTCTATACCTTCAAATCTTCTAATTTTATCATCAATAGAGATTAGTCTGTTAAACTTAACAGAATCATCACTACCATTTTGTAGTTCTTTTCCTGTGCTTAATTGGTAAGAAATTCTCGATTGTGCATTATTTAATGCCTCAAGTCTATAAATCATTTGTTGTGATGTATTAATCATTGTAACACCTTTCTTAGTTGTGAAACTATTTCATTAAATTCATATTTATCTTGGGCACTTTGAGTTAGAAACTCTCTTAGTTTCTCTTTTCTCTTCATAGCATCGTCAAGCTCTTTGTCCATACCTTGCTTATATGCCCCAACTCTAACTAGAACTTCATTTTCTTTTATTAATGATAATACTCTTTTTAACTTTAAAAAATCATTATAATGCTCTTTTGTAACGACCTTATCCATTACCCTTGAAGCAGATTTAAGTAAATTTACAGGGGGATAAAAACCTTGCTCTGTTAGTTCTCTTGTTAAAACAATATGTCCATCTAAAATAGATCTACTTTGATCGGAAATTGGATCATTCATATCATCCCCATCAACTAAAACTGTAAAAAAAGCTGTAATTGACCCCTTTTCATTATTACCTGCCCTTTCCATCAATTGAGGTAATAAAGCAAATACTGAAGGTGGATAACCCCTACTAACAGGTGGTTCTCCTGTGCTTAATCCTATTTCCCTTTGTGCCATTGCAAATCTTGTAACAGAGTCCATCATCAACAGAACATCATGGCCTTTATCCCTAAAAAACTCTGCAATTGCCATGGCTGTAAAAGCTCCATATTTTCTCATTAAAGCAGATTCATCTGAAGTAGCTGCAATAATAACTGTGTTTTCAAGATTGTTTCCTAAATTATAATGAATAAATTCAGGTATTTCTCTACCTCTTTCACCTATAAGAGCTACTACTTTAATTTGTGCTTCACAACCTTTTACAATCATCCCCATTAAAGTTGATTTTCCAACACCTGAACCTGCGAATATTCCTACTTTTTGACCTTTTCCTGAAGTTAACATTGAATCAATTGACTTAACTCCAGTTGCAAACTTTTGATCTATAATACCTCTTTCAAGGGGTGACATTGCAACTTTATTGATATTAGATGAAGATTCAATATCTAGAATTTTTCCATTATTATCAATAGGTTCGCCTAAAGCATTTACTACTCTTCCTAATAAACCATATCCACAAGGAACAGATAGTCCATCTTTTTGTAAAAATACTTTATCATGTATTCTAAAACCATCAATAAAAGAAAAAGGAACTATCGTAAAATCTGTATCATCAATTGAAGCGACCATACCTAAAACTGTGTAAGCATGACTTACGGATTCAATTCTTACTATATCCCCAACAGCAACCTCAAGACCACTTGCTGTTATTGTAGTTGTAGATATATGCTTAATTCTTCCGAATGCTATATTTAAACTTGAAGAGTCTATGCTATTTAATATTTCATCTATGTTCATTTATTAATTCATTTCATTACACATTTTTTTATAAAGGTTATCATCAGCACCCTTTACTTCTTTACACTTTTGAATATATTCATTTAATTTAACTTCATTATTTTGAAGTTCAAAAATTTTTGCTAAATCATAATAGACTTTTACTTCATCATCTGCCCTAACAAATCTTGCATTTTTTAAAGATTCTAATAAATATTTTTCAGCCGTTTCAAAATCTTTTCTTTCTTTAAACATTTGAGCAATTTCTTGTTCTACAAAGGGTGAGTATATAAATGCTTTTACATCTTTTTGTTTTTCATAAAGTTTAACTAAATAATCATATGCATCATCCATTTTATCCATACTTTTTAAATATAAATAAAAATCATGATAAAAATCTATTATCATTGGATTATTGACATTTTTTTCAATTATGTCTCTATTTAAATCAGTATTTAAAAAGAATCTATTTAGCTGAATTGGGTCATTTAAAGACTTCAAGATTTCATACTTGACTAAAAATTCCAAGTCGATATATTTTTCATCTTTAGTCATATATACTTTTTGAGAAAATTCTAAGGCTTCATCATATAATTTTAATTTTAAAGCCATTCTTTCAAGGTTGTAGTACAATTCAGCATCCCTTGAATCATTAAACCCTCTTTTAACAATATAATAAACTTTTTGAGTAGGATTTTGAACAATACAATCAAAAAACATACCTTTTACTATCTCATCTTGAGCTAAAAGTTCTAAAGTTTCTTTTCTAGCACTAATTAATGTATCTGATATTTCAACACATCTATCAGTAACTAAATAATCTTTAATATATTCAATATTAACTTCATCAAAAATCTCTTTAATATTGTTATATCCAAACCTTTGTGCTATTTTATCTGGTATTCTTTTATAAATTTTCTTTGTTTTTAAAATCTCATCATATTTTTTATCATTTTTGTGATTAATTAATTCTTGTAATAAAGCTTTATACTCTACAACTTCTGACTCAGGGTATTTAACAGGAAATAAACTTGGATTAATTACCCCTTGTCTCATTAAAATCTCATCAATGTACATTTTTGAATCATCTGCATATTTTCCATTTGGAAAATCATTAATTATTTCTTCATAAATATCTTTTGCTTTTTGTAAATAATAATTAGTTCTATCATACATAGACATGTAAATATCAGCTAATTTAAACTTGAAATTTTCAACAGCGTCTTCTTTTTTTGTTCTATCTAAAAGTTCTTTTAAAATTACAATAGCATACTCAGGAAAATCAGCTTTTAATAACCTATCAATCTTATTATTTGCAACATAAGAATCACTTGCATAGTAATCAATATTTGTGCTTAATACTTGTTTTATAAGATCCTTTGCTTTTTCTCTTTCATCATTTAACATATAAACTTCAAATAATTCATCAGCAACTATTGTAGCTACAAATTTATCTTTTGTTTCTGTTAAAACTTTATATAAAGTTACTATTGCTCTATCATATAATTTTTGAAATTTATAAATTTTTGCAAGACTAATTCTTCCATAAGTTTGCGATACTTCATCATCAAAATTATTAATTAAAGTATTTGCATAATATTTAGCATCATCAGCTTTATTTATTTTTAACTTTAATTCAACCAATAAAGAGTAAGCCTGTGCAATATCATATTCATTTATTTTTGATTCTTGTATATCTGCTTCTAATTTAGCTGTTGCTTCATTTGCAATTCTTTTTGAATTTGTTTTTAGTGCTAATTGAGAGTATAAAATAGAAATATCTGAATCTAATACGGCAACTTTATTATTTTCTTTAAAGTTTTTGATTTGATCATATGCATCATCTATTTTTCCATCTAAGGATAATTTTTTAATACTATTTAAAAATTCAAAACCATCAACTATTTCTTGTTTTCTAATTTCAGATATTTGATCGGTATTTGTATTAATAAACCCATAAAAGAAATCTTTTTTCGCAAGTAATTGAACATTAAAAATTATAAATATTAATATCAATATTTTTTTCATAAATTACCTTTTATTTTTAAGTTCATATACATAAGTTAAAATTTCTGCCATAGCTTTATAAAATTCATTCGGTATTTCTTGATCTATTTCAATTTGATCATATAAAGATCTAGCTAAAGCTGGATTTTCTACAATTGGAACATCATTTTCATTTGCAATTTCTTTTATTCTAACTGCTATAAAATCAACACCTTTAGCAACAACTTTTGGTGCACTATCAACTTCGTTGTCATACTTTAATGCAACGGCATAATGAGTAGGATTTGTTATAACAACATCAGCTTCAGGCACTTCTGACATCATTCTTTTTTTAGCCATTTCCCTTTGGATTTGTCTAATTCTACCTTTAACTTGAGGATCCCCCTCTAAGTTTTTAAACTCATCTTTAATTTCTTGTTTGGACATTTTTAAAGATTTAAAATAATAATGTCTCGTAAAATAAAAATCTATTATAGCAAAAATTATTATAATTAATAATATTGCCGCTAAAAAGTAACCTGTTAATTCAATCATACCACCTATAGCTTCAGTTGTTTCTTGATCCATCATAGATAAAAACATATCTTTTGTGAAGATAAATAATAGTGTCATCACAATAAAAATAATAATTAGTTTTATTGTTAATTTTAATGCCTCTATTACTTTTTTAAAACCAAATACATTTTTAAACCCTTTAATAGGATCTATTTTTTGTAAGTCAATTTTTAGTGGGGTTACTAAATAACCAAATTGAGCCCAATTAGCTGCAAGTGTTAAAACTAATACTAAAATAAGTAAAGGAGCAAGGGAAGTTAAAAAGATTATTAAAATATTGTATGTAATTGAAAACCAAACTGTACTATCCATTTCTTCACCAATAAAGCCATAAGAATAATACATTAGTTTTGTTAATTCATCAACTGTACTTCCTGAAAAAAACAGTAAATATAAAGAACCGAAAAATAAAATTGCCACACCTGTAACTTCGATTGATTTAGGAACATTACCTTCTTTTTTGGCATCTTCAATCTTTTTATCGGTAGGTTCTTCGGTTTTTTCTTCTTCGTCAGCCATTTTTTAACCTATTGAAACTTTGTAATAAAATAATCTGTAAATGCATCTGAAAAAATTTCCATTGCAAAAATCAAAAACAAGAATATTAGAGCAAATTTTAACTGAAATGTAATAACAAATGGTGAAAATGCTGGCATTGATCTTGTTCCATAACTGTAATAAATATCCATAATAAACCCAATAAAAAATAGAGGAAATGCAAATGCAAATGCAAATGCAAACATTCTTTTAATTTCATCAATTAAAATCTGTATTCCATTATATGAAAAAATATCAAAAGTTCCAAGGTGAATCATTGAAAAACTTTTAAATAATATTGTCAATGTCATTTCATACATTCCTGTTTGAAAAAACAACATCAAAGCTATCCAATAAAGTAATTTAGAAACTACACCCTCTTGAGAACCAGTAGCAGGATCAAACATCATAGCCATTGATAAAGCAGTTGCATATCCAATGAACTCTCCAATAATCCTAACAGCAGCGAATATTATATTTACAAACATAGATGCAACTAAACCTAATGTAACCTCTGATATTAAAGCAATCATAAAATCAGTTTGAGAGATATTAGTTTGGACATCAACTAAAGGAAATAAAAATAAAGTAATATAAAAGGCAATAGCTACTCTAATTGTAGGAGGAACAGCAGTGTGACCAAAAACAGGCATAAAAGCCACAAAAGCTAAAATTCTAGCTAGTAATAGTAAAAATTCATAAACTACTTTTTCATTTAATAAAGATAATAGTGCTTCCATTATAGATAAGTTAAATTATCTTCTTTACCAGGATTTGTACTATCTATATTTTGTTCTAGTTGATCACTTGTATCACCACTAAAGTTTGAAGTAAATTCATTATTTTGATTATTTGATGAATCCGAATTTGAACTAAAATCTAAGTTAAAAGAAGATTCTTCATTTCCAAAACTCTTTAATAATGCACTTCTTAAACTATTTTGATTATCTAGCATAGCTTCTAATGTTGCATTATTTGACATATTCATAGAAATTGAAATACTATTGTCTCTTTCATTTTTCATTACAACTGAAATCATTCCTAAAGTTGCAGGATTTAGATTTATTTTAAATGTAGTAATAGGAGGTCTGTAGTTTTCATACATACTTCTAGCTAAATCTGACATCATAGAAGACATATGTTGTCTTGCACCTATAATTCTAGTTTGAATATTAGCTGCTAAATTTTGATTTACTGTTATATTTACATCGTCTACTTGATTATCTAAATATTGTAAAGACGAACTAGACATATCAGCTCTTGTTGATTCAGCAACTTTTCCAAGTATGATGTTATTTTCTTCAATTCTTTGAATATTAATTAATACTTTATCAAGTATGTTTATTTTTCTATCTAATTTACTTACATCAACATCTTTTAATAATTGATTGTTTTCAACTTTTAATTCAGTTTCCGTAGAGTTTAAATTTAAAATATCTGAAGCTTTTTTAACATCCTCAATACCTGTTGCATTATTTAAAATTGCTCTAGCTGTTGAAGTATTAATTATATTTTGATTATTGATACTATTTTTTTGAAGTCCTAAGAAAATATTACTTACAACTTCAGATTTTTTTGTCTGTTCTTTGTTTAAAACATTTTCTAGATTTGTTGTAACTTTAGTCTCAGTTTCTTTATTTTCGATAGTAGTAGTTGCTTTTTTGATTAAATCATCTAGAAGTGAAGCTTTTAAATTTACTTTTTCTTCTTTTAATATAGCTTTTTCATCTAAACCATTTAAATTTCCACTTTTACTTTGTGTTTCTGTGTTTTCAGTATTTTCACTAGAACCTTGAGTTATGTTTGTATTTATTTTTTGTTCTAGTGAAGGTTCTTTAATGTTTTGTGTAGAAGTTAAAGACTGATTAATTTGATTTTTCTGAATATTTTCATTAGAGATACTATTGTCATTTGCTTGATTTACTAGCTTTGCTGTAGTATCTACCTCAACATTAACTTCATTAGTTTGTATATTTGTATTATTTATTGTAGAATTCAATAAATTAGTTGAGTTATTTTCTAATTTAATATCTACTTTATTTTCTGTATTTGTATTTTCTGGATTTGATTGGACATTTAACTGATTACTTAAAGATGTTTCATCTTTTGATATTGAAACAAAATTCTTAACTAAAACTTCTTTTTCTTCTTGTTTTGAAAGTTCTTTATTTGTATTTTTTGTTTCAGTTTCAATTACAATATTGTTATTTAATTCATTCTTAACAGTTACATTTTGATTTAAAGAAACATTTGTTTCTAATTTAACCTCATTTACATTTGATGATAGGATTTTACTTTCAGATGAACTACTTTCTAAAGTAGTGTTTGTTTCAATTGATTTCTTTGCTTCTAAAACTAACTTGTCCATTAAACTTAAATTTTCATTATTTTTAACTGTATTAGTAGTTTCATTAAGACTCTTTGTAGAAGATTCAACTTGATCTTTAGTGTTTAAAGGCTCTAGTAAGTTTTGAGTTTTTAGAATATTTGATTCAACATTTTCTTGTTTAGCTTTATTTACTACTACATTTGTTTCATCAATATTTTTAATATTATTATTTTGATTAATATTTATTTGAGAACCTACATTTAGTCCGTTTTGACTTTTTAATTCACTATTAGTAATTCCACTATCCAATTTTTCATTTTTTATAGTTTTTGAAGTATCAATTATTTGCTTTACTTCATTTTTATTTGAATCTTCATTTTGTGATGCTACGGTAATACTAGAATTTGGAATATTTTTAGAAATATCTGTATTATTTTGAGCTTTTACATTAGTTAAATCTGTTGATTTTTCAGTATTTATAGTGGTATTAGTTTTAGTGTCATCCATAATATTTTTTGAAATATTTGTATTAACATTATTGTTATTAGATTTTATTTGTGTATTTAAGTTTACTTGAGTTTTAGAGTTATTATCAAGTTTTGAATCTACTACTATTTTATTTAAATTATTTAGTTCTTTTGTATTTAAAACTTGCGAAGTTTCAGTTTTAGAAGAAGTTTCAATATTTGAACTATCTTTATTTACTTTTGATACTAAACTTTGTTTTGAATCTTCAGTTAAACCTGCTTTATTCTCTTTTTTATTTTCTTGATTACTGTTGTTATCATTTGCAGAGTTATCTGAAGATTCTTCTTTTATTATTTTTGATGAAGACTCTTTTAATAAACTATCAAATAAGGAAATACCTTCTTTTTTAGTTTCTGAGTTTACACCTACTGAAGAGTTTTTTGAATCTTTAGGTGAAGATTCTACACTTGTGAATAAATTTAGATTTTCCATGATTATGCATTTAAAATTTCAATTGTTTTTGAATCTATGTTTTTATGAGTATTAAATGTTGCAACATTTGCTTCATAAGATCTCATAGCTTCAATTAAGTCTACCATTTCAACTACTGGATTAATATTTGGATAGGCAACATAACCTTGTTCATTTGCATCTGGATGATCAGGTTCGTATTTCATAATAGGTTTGTCATTTGTTTGTACAATCGAATTAACCCCAACTCCTTTTATTCCAAGTTGAGCATTACCTTGTACAGATTTTTCAATATCATTTGAATTGGCTTTATTTCCTTGAGATACTAACATTTCTTCAAATACAACTTGTTTTTTCATATAAGGTCCACCCTCAATTGTATTTGTTGTTTTAGCATTTGCAATATTTGAACTAACTACATTAATTCTAGTTCTTTGAGCACTCATACCAGAAGTTGCTACATTATATCCATCAAAAAATCCCATAATAAGCTCCTATTAGATTTGCATTCTCATAACTTCTCTATATGCATTTATTGCTTTATTTTTTGTCTCTAAAGCAAGTTTCATAGATAGTTCAGCCTCTTCAATTTGCTGAATAGCCTCTTGTAAATTTGTTACTTTACCTGTAGCAATTTCTTGCATTGCATTGTAACCTTCTTGTTGTTGTTGATTAACATCTTTCATAGCATCTGTTAACATATCTTTAAATGAATTATCTTTTTCATTCTCAACAGAAGTTTTATTTAAACCTAAACTTGAAAGACCGCTATTTATTTCTGAAATATTCATTTAAAATCCCAAATTTTATTTTTTTGACATCTCTTCGATATCTTTTATGTTTAATTCACTTAACATAGCATCTATTTTTTCTTCATTGTATTTTAAATCTAGTTCATCTCTTTTATTATCTAGATTAAACAATGCAATTATAAGTCCAAACATTAAATTACTTAGGGCTTTGAATAATACAGTTGAAAGTATTAACCAAAAAACCATCTCCATTGGTGTAAAAAGATGTGAATTTAAAACAAAAAAAATCAATGTAGCAAAAAATCCCGTTGCGGTGTATAGTCTAAATAATCCAGTATTTAATACATCTTGAGAGAATCTTTCTATTACCATAACACTCTAATTTCTTTCTTGATTAAAATTCAAAAAGCTACTTAGCTTTCACCATCATTACATTATGTGTCTAAGTATATAATTAGTAATTACTTTCATTTGTTTAGTAATTTCATCATCATCAAACTCTTTTGCAAATAACTTTCTAAGTCTTGCTGTTGTTGCAATATTTGATGAAGTGGACACATTACCTATATATTCTACCATAAAATCTTTATTTAATCTATTTTTTTGAGCTAATTTTATTAAAGAACCACTAATAGTTTCACCAATTTGATAATTTTTAGTATGATTAAAACATAATAATAACTTTTCTTTTTGTGAAGATAACATTTTCATTAATGAATATACGTCTGTTAGAGCACTAGGATCTGTTGTTGTTAAAGCTAGGACATGATCAGAGATAGATAAAAATTCTCTAACATATCTATTTAAACCAGCCCCTGTATCAACTAAAATTATATCAAAATAATTTAAGGCTAATGTATCATCAATTACTTTTGTAAAGACAAAAGAATTAGTCTTTGAAGCATATTCATGACCCGTTTTTCCAGCTATTAAATGTATATTTTTATATTTAGTTGCTGCAACTGCTTCTTTTAATTTACATGTACCATCTAAGTAATCAAACATTGTAAATTTTGGTTTTATATCAAATAATACTTGCATATTAGCAAGACCAATATCTGCATCGATTACAACAACTTTTAATCCCTTTGCAGATAATAAATACGATAAATTAGCAGTGAAAGTTGATTTTCCTACACCACCTTTTCCTGAAGTTATTGTAAGTAATTTTGTTTTAGTTTTTATATTTTTTCTAGTCGCTAAATTAATTAACTTACTTGCTTGATTAGCAATAGAATTTAAGTTATTAAGCATAATTATCTTCTAGTACATTTTTTGTTCATAAAACAGTCAATTAAGAATGTTGCATCTGAAACTATCAAATCATCTGGAACATTTTGACCCACTGAAAAATAAGAAATAGACTTTTTTGTTTTATGGGAAAATGATATTAAATTACCAAAACTTCTTGTTTCATCAAGCTTTGTAAAAGTTAAATAATCTATATTCAATCTTGAATAACTAGTATAAATTTCCATTAAATCAGTTTGTTTTACATTTGCAGGTAAAACTAAAACTTTTTCTATAGGTAAATCTTCAACTTTTTTTTGATATTCATTTATCATTTCTATTTTATCTATATCATATTGACTAGACCCAGCAGTATCAATAAATATATAATTACAATCTTTAAGTCTTAAAAGTGCTTCTGATAATTCTTCTGGTTGTTTAACTACTTCTAATGGTAATCTCATGATATTTGTATATGCTTGGAGTTGCTCTATAGCTCCAACTCTAAATGAATCAAGTGTTGCGATACCTACTTTATAATTTTGTCCTAATTTATACGCATATCTTGCGGCTAATTTTGAAATAGTTGTTGTTTTACCAACCCCTGTTGGTCCAACCATCATCATAATTTTTCTTTGATGTGGTCTTAAAGGAGTTTCATGTTTTATTGGAATAATTCTTCTTAAAATAAGTTTGAAAAAGTCATTCACTTTTTTAGGATTAGCTTTTAAGGCAATTGGTAATTGTTTTATGGTTTTTTTCATTATTGTGTAAGTCATCTCTTGATCAAACTCATTTTCCTCAAATAATGAATACATATCTGCAAACTCAGGGGGAATAGTTAAATCATAAAGTTGACTTTTTGGATTCCATATAGATCTTTGAAGCTGATTTAATGCATCTTGCATTTTATTTATCTCTTCTTTAAAATCATACACATTTGCTTTTACAGAATCTCCACTTTGAGTTTTTGTAGTTATTGTTTTAGTATATGATTTTTTAGAATTATTATTTGAAAGATCATCTTCAATAGCAACTGTAACTTCATACATATCTTTGCCATTATCAATTTTTGATGAAACTTTTTTTGTGGAAACTACAATTGCTTCTTCACCACATTTTTCTTGAGCACTTCGAAGAGCCTCTGTTGGAGTCTCCCCTAAAAATGAAAGCATATTCATCTTAATCTTCCATCTTTATAAATTTTTTCTACACTACCATTTGATTTTTTTATCTTAATATATTCATCATTTTCAAAAATAATTTTACCTGGTGTTTCAATTTCTATATTTCCAAATTTAAATGTAATAGAATTATTTTTAGCAACTTGAATATCTCTTTTACAAATTATACTACCTACATTAATAAAATGTGTTGTAATGTAATTGTTATCTTTTATATTTTGTAGAGTTACAGGAATACAGTTTTTATTTATTTTATTCACACTCTTTACTTCTAAAGATGATGGAACTAATTTTTCTTCATATGCAATTTGTTTTTTCGCAACAACAACTGTGATTGCATTTAATGAACTTAAACTTAATAATAAAATTAAAACTTTATGCTTTAACATCAAAAAGGTTACCTCCATTTGACGCATTTAATTCATCAACTATCTCTTTATACATTTTTTGAATAGGTAATACAATAGCTGCTAATCTTCTGTTTAATTTGTATAAATCTTTTAACTCATTTTCTAAATAATCTATTTTTTCTTTGTATTGATTAACATCTTGATTGTTTTGAAGCATAGTGACAATTTGATTATTTAAATCTTGTTTTTTAGCTAGAATCATCTCTATTAAAGAATGCTTTTCATCATTTCTATCTAATAACTTTTCATGTTTTCCTTGCTTTATATCTTCAATATCTGCAAGAATTGAAGCCTTTAAATCTGAAATTTCTTTTAACATCTCATCTACAATTTTATCAATCATTTTAAAACCTTATTTTTTTATTCCATTATTTTCAGATAAATACTCATACAACATTGTACTAATACCTAAAGACCCCGTTGAATTATCAGAAATAGCTTGTGTATACATACTCTTAATAATATCACTTCCAGCACCTTCCCCTGCAACTTTTGTATCTTTTAAAGAAACATTCATAATTTGATTAATAAAAAAAGATTCAAAGTCATCACACACTTCTTTCAATCTTTCATCATTTAGAGTTTTAGGATCAACTGCTTGAAACTTTTTTTGGTTTAATGTATTTGCATCTACTAAGTTACTACTATTAATTTCCATTTTTTACTCCAATCTATCAAAGAAACTCTCTTGCTCTAAAATAGAGTTTTGATTTTCTTGTGAATAAAATCTCATTTCAACTCTTCTATTATCACCTGGAGAATCACTTCTAGGTTGATATGAAGCATGAGCAGAAACTTTTAAATTTGCTGGATCAATTCTATTTTTAATTAGCTCTTTTACTACAGAAATTGATCTTAATGCTGATAAATCCCAAGCATCTCTTGGAATTTCATCACTTTTTAATCTATTTGTATCTGTATGACCAATAATTTCTATATTGTATGATTGGGGCATACTTCTTAAAATTCTAGCAATTTTTGCAATAAATTCTTTTGATACAGGATTATCTAGTTGATATTTTCCTTGTTCAAACATTATAACAGATGGAATATCTAAAGTAAACTCATTTTTACCTTTTTCAAGTTTAATTTCTTCACTTTCATTAAGGCTTTGAGCATTCATTTGCTGAACTACGTCGTTAATTTCATCTTCTGAATTTTGACTATCTTCATTTGTTGAGTCATTTAATTCTGATTCAGACATAGAATTCATAGAAGTTTGTGTTGATTCATCTCTTTTTACTGTATCTTGAGTTTGATCTAAAAAACCCATAGCTTTTTTCATGATTTCGAAGTATTCTTCTACTTTTTTTGTATCCATTATTGCCATAGATAAAAGTAAAATAAAAAATGTCAAAAGTAGAGACATTAAGTCTCCAAATTGTACTAACCAACCTGGTAGACACTTTGGACACTCTGGACATTTTTGTTTTTTCCCCATATATTACTCTTCTACATCGACTAATATTGCATTTAGTTGCATTTTTATATTTCCAATTGATTCTTCAGCTGCAATCATAACTGCTCCTGAAATAATCACTTCACAAGCTGTAGCTTCTTTTGCATGTTTCTGTTCTAATTTACTCTCAAAAACTCCTGCTAATAAAGTACCAACCAATGCTCCATACATAGTAGTAAGTAAGGCAACTGCCATGGCAGGTCCAACAGCAGCTGGGTCAGATAGATTTGCAAGCATAGCAACAAGACCTACAAGTGTACCAATCATACCCATTGCACCTGCTGTTCCACCCATGTTACCAAATATTGAAATCATTGTTCCATGTCTTTTGCTCATGTGTTCAAGTTTATTTTCAAGTAAAGGCTCTATTACTTCTGGTTTACTACCATCAACTAATAATTGAAAAGCTTCTTTAAAAAAAGGATTTGTTTCTTCGTTTACTTTTTGTTCAACATGCATAACACCATGTTTTTTAATTTCAGTGGCATAAAAAATGATTTTTTCTACAAGTTCAGATACTGGTTCAACTTTTGATTCATTTAGTGCAACTTTAGCAGCAGCCCCTAATTTTTTTAAGTCGTCACCTTCAAATTGTCCAGCTGTTACAGCAAGTGTACCACCAAAAACAATTACAACAGAAGGTATATCGATGTAAGGTCCAAAACCTACTCCACCTAAAATAATAGCTAAGGCAACTAAACCCCAACCTCCAGCTAATCCTACTAATGTTCCCTTATCCATAAAAAACCCTAAATTATTTTATATTTAATCTATTTCTACCAATTTTTTTTACTTTTAGACCAAACTTACCTTCAACTACTACAGCTTCACCCTCACCTATTTTAATTCCATTTACTAAAATTTCCAAAGGTTCATTTACCATTTGTTCTAGTTCGATGATTTCTCCAACATCCCAAGTTAAGATGTCTTTTAAAAGTACTACTTTCGTACCAAGTCTTACACTTAATCTAAGTTTTACATCATATAACATATCTAAATTTGTAGGAGCATCTGCCATTATATCTGTATTAATTGCTGAAGGGGCAGAGCTAATTGGTTCAAGACTTAAATCTGTATCATTAGTTACAGAGTCAGATGAATTAATATTAAAGTGAGGTAAAATTAAATCATCTAATCCAAGATAAATTTTTAATTTTTCA
>Ga0209961_1000193_pt1 | contig 21973 bp, 19 predicted proteins | sample SalPonA_B_H2O_MG_FD_185719 | JGI IMG/M metagenome (GOLD analysis project Ga0209961, IMG submission 185719) | Water microbial communities from South San Francisco under conditions of wetland restoration - Salt Pond MetaG R2A_B_H2O_MG (SPAdes)... | ecosystem: Environmental > Aquatic > Non-marine... | reverse complement strand
CTACTTCTCGTCGAGCAGCTGCTTTGGATCGAACCCCATAATCAAACCACCCCAGTGTTTACCGTTGACATAGAGCGGGATCGACAGGTCATTCAGAACCTCGCCGGTATCTCGAACAAAGGTCTGCAGAAGGAAGGGCTCTGTATGGCTCGCCCTGCGTTTCTCCGCACGGTTACCATCAAAGATACGACGATGCCGACTCTTCAGGTTATCGACAGAGAAGTCACCAGTAATAGGGTTAGAGACCTTAGTGTGGTGCGCCGGAGCATAGCCGTTGCGATCCACAGCGATGGCGTAGATAAACTCAGGGCGCTGCGAGATGAAGCCATCAAACATTGGGCGTAGCAACCGCTCGTAGGCATCGGTGTAGACCAGATCGTACTTCTCCGGTTGCTGCCCCGCATTGGTGCGCTTGTACTGCTCATCAAACAGATTGAGTCCCTGAGACTGCAAGCTTGCCAGCGCGGCACTCACCTGCTCCGCCCAAGCGCGACCCGTCTGAATCATATTTTCGAAGCCACCAAAGCCGATAATAAAACGTGACAGCAACTCTTGCGTCTGCTCGGTCGCCAACTCTAGTTCATCTGAGTACTCACGCGACTCATGCATCTCGTTGCGAATCCCCTCAGACATCTGAGTGATCTCCGCCACATGGTTGTGTGACTCTTTATTTGTGTAGGCGAGTTCGTCCAGCGCCGCACTGATACCGGTTAACTGTCCGCCAACAGACTCAAACTGAGAGATGAGCGTCGCGAAGTTTTCGCTGGTGTTACTGATATAGGATTCGGTATTCTCAATATAACCCAATATCTGCTTGGCACTGTGGTTGGTGTCACCCACCAGACCCTTCATAGTGTTGATACTAGCGTCGATCTCACCAGTCGCATCGCTCACTTTCTGTGCAAGATTACGTACCTCATCAGCAACGACGGCAAAGCCGCGCCCAGCGTCACCGGCGCGCGCGGCTTCAATCGATGCGTTCAATGCCAGTAAGTTGGTTTGATCCGAGAAGCTTTGCACAGTAGAGACAATTTCAGTCATGCTGGCAGAGTTCGCCAACAACTGATCAACAGACTGCTGAAATCCGGTCACCTGCTCACGAATCGCTCGAACCTGCTCTAAAACCTTATTCAACTCTTCACCCGACTGATTAACTCGGCTGAGGTTATCCCCATTGTGTTCGTTGATCGTTAACGTGGTACTGGCGATCTCACTGATCGCCTGGGTAGCTTCAGAGCTCGACTGAAATACCTGTTGTGCCTGCGATTCCTGGCGCTCTGCTACCTTGCCTGCTTCCAGCGTAACCTTCCGTACACGCGTTGCGCTTAGCGCCACACGGACTGAGCGGCGGCGGGTCTCTGCAATCATCTTTTTCAAGCTATCAGCGAAACCGTTGTAGGCCCTGGCCATGTCAGCGATCTCATCCTGCGTCTGAATAGGAAGACTGACCGAGATATCACCATTGCGATCGCGCACGCCATTGAGCACATCAATCATCGCCTGCACGGGTTTGAGGAATAAGTGACGCATAAAACCGATCGTAAACAGGCCACCAGCTACAGAGAAGAAGATGGCGAAATAGAGTAGGCCCTGGATCCAAGTGCGTGTGCTCGCGTCTAGGGCCTCTCCCGGTTGCGGTAACAGCATTAGCAGTATCAGCGCGATCGCGATAGGCGGAATAGAGACGAAAAGAAGGTTTCCAACAATCTTCTTGGTAAGGCTATTGAAGAGAGATTTCTCAATACTGCGGTACAAGCTCATTAACGACTCCGTGGTTTTCGGACGATAGTACTTACCATAGTAGAAAGGCACCATAGTGCTTTAGTTGCTCGCGACTTGCACGATAGTCGGGACAGTACCGCTCCACTAGCGCCCAAAAACGTGCTGAGTGGTTCATCTGCTGCAAGTGACAAAGTTCATGCACTATTACATAGGCTTGAATTGTTGAGGGTAGGTGCAGGATTCTCCAATTCAACGTCACCTCCTTTGCAGAGGAGCACTGGCCCCACTTGCGCTTGTAGTGACGCACATTCACGGACTTGGGTACCAGACCAATTTGATTGGCGATATCTAGGGTCATACTAGTAAGTAGAGGCTTTGCGGCTTCACGCAGCAGACGTTTCAAGCGAAGCTCTAGACGCTCGGCATCGGCAAAGCTATCTCGCCCACCAACCCAAACTATTTTGCGCCGTTGGTCTATACGCTCAACGGGGGTGAGAGCTTTAGCGCTGTGTTCTAACCGATACTCCTCACCAAAGAGGCGTATGTGACCGCTATTGAGGTCAATTCGGTGGGCATCAAGGTGATCCCGCTGGCGACATAGACGAGGGTAGATCCAATCGGCTTTGGAGTGAACCCAACCAGAGATCCAGAGCTCATCCGCATTTTTGGGGGCGCGAACAATCACTTCGCCTGCATCAATTTGAATGCTCACAGTGCGTCGCTTAGCACTGCGCTCTATGCGATAGCTGAATTCTGCGTTGTCAGCCAGTTGAACCTGCATCTGCTCTCTTTAGACTCTGTCGGGGCCTTTTGGTGCGCAAAGCGCGCGAATTTCTGTTGAGCAGTGCAATAAGCTCACTGCGTTCTACCGCTTCGGGCGCGTAACGCAGTTGCTCATCTATCAGTGCAAGCTCAGTCAGAGACTCTGTCAGCTCAGAGTAACCCGTTTTTACCTCTAGTGCGAGCTGAGCAAGCGTCTGTTTTGACTGTCGCGCGTAACCCAAGCGTGCAGCTGCAGCTTCAAAACGTCTCTGCGCTCGAATGAGTGGATCACGACTCTGTCTTGGCCGCAGGTTAAAACCGACAAACCCAAGGATTAGCGCTCCGGGTAGCAGCAATGCTAGCGCCATCCTCAACGGCGTAATCTCGCCCATAAGTGAGCGCAACAGGTCACTTTGCTGGCTCTGATAATTGAGCACCCAGCGGTGCCAGGATAGATTAAGGGAATCAACTGCGCGGCGCATATCCAATAGCCAACCCGAGTTGGTGAAGCGCAGGGGAGAGAGCGGACGATCAGCCAGGAATCCGGGTTGCGTCGAGAAGAGCTGTTCAGCTGATTGCTCAATGCGCTCAGGAGCAACCGCGGCGGTGGGATCGAAGCGCACCCAGCCACGCCCCTCGTCAAAGTACTCCACCCAAGCATGTGCATCCCACTGACGCACCGTCAGGTAGTTAGCGCCAGCATTAAACTCTCCCCCCTGATACCCACCAACCAGCCGAGCCGGGACGCCAGCTGCACGCATCAGCAGCGCCGTGGCGCTGGCAAAATGTCCACAGAAGCCGCGCTGGGTATCAAACATAAACTGATCAACTGAATCTCCACCGAGGATCGGGGGCTGCAAGGTGTAGACGAAACTTTGATTGAAGTGTTGCGCGATGCGCCTGACGAAACTTGGCAGATCCGCCCCCGACTCGCTCCACCACTGCTGTGCGAGTGCCTGTGTGCGCGGGTTCTGTGCTTGTGGGTAATCAAGGTTGCGCGCTCTCGCCGCCTCACTCAATTGCGATGTTAATTGATAGCGCGAGGCTGAAACTACCTGGAAGGCCTGGCGTTTATCCATTGGGGATCGCGTTACCGCTTGGCGTGCACCGCGAAGGTCAGCGCCCTGTACACTAAGCGGCACATCTAGCACCGGCAGCCAGGGGCGATTACTCGGCTCCATGATCACCTCATAGGAGAGCGATCCAGAGGTGGCAACAACTTCCTCCAAGCGTCGAACGAGAGGTTCGCCCAACTTCCAACTGCGACCATCGAACTCGGAGTAGACCAGAGCCCGCCAGTAGCGCTGCGACGTTGGTGGGACAGCACCGTCAAAAACAGCCCGAAAAGCGAGCTCATCCGAGCGCGTCATAGAAGAGATATCACCGGGGGATACGCTATCTGAGAGTCCGGTCTGCGCTGCGCCCGAATCCAAGGGAACACTCCATAGTGGTCCGATACGCGGGATCAGAATAAACAGCAGCACCATCATAGGTAGCGCTGGCAACATCAACTTTAACGTACTGCGGATACTCGGTAACGGTGCACGCAGGCGTGGATCGAATAGTGCCACCTGAGCCGCCAATACAATCGCGAAAGCCCCTAAGGCGTAGAGGCCGCTTAGGATCCCCTGCTCAAACAGAAACTGGGTGGCGATGATAAAGTAGCTCAGGTAGATCAGCACCAGTGCGTCGCGGCGCGTGTGTATCTCCAGCAGTTTGAACGCTGAACCGCCAATCAACAGAGCCAAGGTCCCTCGCATCAATGTTGCGCGATCAAAACTGAGAGCCAAACCTGCGCCAAGTAGCGCCAGTAGTGCAAGTTTTACAACCCAGTGCGGAAAACCCCAGATTCCACGATAGATCTGGATCCGCACCCCAGTACAGGCGAGTAATAGAAGACCCACCCAAAATGGCATGATCAGCAGATGCGGTAAGGCAGCTACCCAAAGGCCAGCAAGCTGCCAATTTAGCGCACGCGGGGTGAGCCAATTGTTCATTCTGGCGGCTCCTGCCCCAGCTTCGCCAGCGCCAGCAGTGCCGCATCAACTTGTCCGCGCCCTGAGCCCACCTCAAGTCGACTGCCGGGAAGCTCCATGCCAAAGGGTTTACTCTCGCTCTGTAACTTCAACACCCAATAGCAGAGTCGACTCAAGCGCGCCTCAGTGCCCAACTCTGGCCAGAAACTCCAACTCAGCCAGCGTGAATCGCCCTGTATATCGGTGAACTCTTTTACTTGCAGAGGCAGACCACGCGCCAGCGTCGCCCAGGCAACACGACCTAGAGACATGCCCTCGCGATACTCCTCCAACCCGCTAAACTCCTCATTTCCCTCCCCGTGCTGAGCACCCGTGTCGCTCTGCAGAGCAGACTGAGGCAGGCTGCCACCCGCTTCAGGCTTTGGGTATACCCAACTGTGCTGCCCCAGATTTACATAGCTCCATGCGACAAACAGCCCCATGGGGTAGCGCGAACTCAAACGCAGAACACCCGGACGGTGCAGACCGCGCTTACCAACCGCAGCGCTGAGCTCTAGCGTGCGCTCGGCCTGAGGTTCAAGTGTGAGGATAAACTCATCGCCACCGGGGTACTCCATACTGACCCCCACTACAGGATGATCAGGCGCACGAAGGTGCAGTCGGTAGCGACTCTTCTCACCTGCAAATACAGAGACCGAGCCCCGAGCGCTTAGGGTGATACCCCGCAGGTTATTGTGCGTGTGTACCATTGATACCAGTAGTACACCAATCAATAGAAAGGTGAGGCCATAAACCAGATTGTTCTCATAGTTGATGGCCAATAGCATAAGAAGCAGAAGCAACAGAACAAATCCGCCGCAGGCAGCCGTGGGCAGAATGTAGATCCGTCGCTTATCGATTGTTAGTGACTGTGCAGCAGGGTGGCGTTGAGCAATCCAGCGTTCTCGGCGCTGATTGAAGAGCTGTTGCAGAGCGCAGCGCTGCCTAGCGAATAACATCGACCTCCTCCAACAGCAGTTGCACGAGGCGCTCAGCGCTGTAGTTGGTGCGTTCATCAGCAGAACGAATACGATGAGCAAAAACCGGCAGTAGAAGCGCCTGTAGATCCTCGGGAACTACATATTTACGCTGCTTCAACCAGGCGCGAGCTCTTGCTGCACGCAAGAGTGCCAACCCCCCTCTTGGCGATACACCGGTGTGAAACGCTTCGGAGTCTCGCGTAAACTGCAATAGCCGCTGCAGATAATCGATTAGGTCCGGTGCCGCATGCACAGCGCCACACGCAGCCTGTATCTCCAACAGACGCGACCGATCTAGACTGGGCTTGAGGCTGGGCATACGTGAACGGCTATCGCCCAACTCTAGAATCCGCCGCTCCACCTCGGCGCTTGGGTAACCCAGCGAAACGCGCATAAGGAAACGGTCGAGCTGAGATTCTGGTAGGGGAAAAGTACCGTACTGAGTTTCAGGGTTTTGTGTTGCGATAACGAAGAAGGGTTGGTCAACTCGGTATACCTCGCCATCCACCGATACTCGCTGCTCCTCCATAACTTCAAGCAGCGCCGATTGCGTCTTTGGCGTCGTGCGATTTATCTCATCAGCCAACAAAAGTTGAGTAAAAACGGGGCCGCGATGAAAACGAAATTCAGACCTCTGGGTATCAAAAATAGAGACGCCGAGGATATCCGCCGGAAGCATATCGCTGGTGAACTGAATCCTCTGATGCTCCAGCCCAAGACTAGCGGACAGCGCCTGCGCCAGTGTGGTTTTGCCCATTCCGGGGAGATCTTCGAGTAGAAGATGCCCCCCAGCAAATAGACTGATGAGTGCCAGCTCAACTTGCTCACGCTTACCGAGCAGCAGCGACTCGACAGACGTTAACGTATCCTCAGCAGCTTGGTGTAGTGACTGCGACACAGAGTTCCTCCTTCCGGGCTCCCTCCCAGTGTAGCTTATACCTCAGGCGGCGCTCTGACCGCTGTCGAGTAAGCGATCAGCGAGATCGCTGGCGCTGAGGAAGCTCCCCTCCAGCCCAGCGGGACCAATCCAATCACCACAGGCACCAATCGCACACTCTTTATCCCATAGCGAAAGCTCGTTGGGTGAGGGTTGCAGTGAGGAGCTGTAGAGCCAACGATGTATACGGTCAACCTTCACGATGAGACGCTCATCTAACCAAGCCTCAAGTCGCTGGATCGCCTCCGCCTTCACGGTATCCGCGTGCAGATTGATGTTATCCTCCGACCAATCACGGCTCATCTCAACCTTGATAACCACGCCGCCACGGTTGGGTTTATTGGACTCCACAAAGACACGTTCAATGCCCAAGAGACCATCCATAACCAGATCAACACCCGACAATTTACTCGGCAGCTGCTCCAACACAGCCACATAGACCCAAGAGGGGTCAGTAACCGCCTCCTCTGCATGATTCGCAAAGCGCGGCACTGCTTCAAGCAACGACACCGCCTGCGGTGCAGGTGCGGTGCAGATCACCGCATCGAAGTGCCCTAGGCTATTGGAGTGTTCATCTCGCAGTAACACACCCTCCTTATCAGGCCAGACCACACCGATTCGCGTCTCAGTTCTGAGAGTCGCTCCTTGAATCAGCTCGCGTGTAAGACTCGAGTTGCGCCCGACACCAACCCATACAGGAGGGCTCTCAAGCTGTTTACCTTTGAAACTGATCGTACGAGGCGCCCAGCTGTGGACGCGTCCCAACTGTTTTTGGTGCGCCAACCACGCGGTAAAACTCTCGCTGTAGGCATCGATACAAGACGCGCCTAAATCAGCACTAAAATCTCCGAGACGGGCCGACGCCAAACGTCCGCCAGTCCCTCGACTCTTCTCGAATAGCGTTACTTCACGTCCCGCTTTAACTAACCGATCAGTTAATACGGCGCCGGATAGCCCCGCGCCAATTATTGCGATTCTCTGCATACTGCTCCTCAGCTAGATGGCAGCTCTGTCGCCAAAGCGGCCTCTACCTGGTTGATGATCCCACTAGACTCAGGTCCGGTATAACTTGCAAAACTATCAATGACCTGGCCATCACGGCCGATAAGATATTTATAGAAATTCCACTTTGGCGAGGTGCCACTCTCGCTAATCAGGTGCTTCCAGAATGGATCTGCCGACTCCCCTCTAACATGGGATTTGGCAAACATTGGAAACTTCACCCCGTAGGTTGTGCGGCAAAAGTCCTGCACCTGACCCTCCTCACGGTACTCCTGATTACCGAAATCACCCGAAGGGAAACCCAGCACCGCAAAGCCTTGGTCTTTGTACTTGGCATGCAGCGCCTCCAGCCCCTCATACTGCCCGGTGAACGCGCACTTGCTCGCGGTATTCACCACTAGCAATACCTTACCGCTGTACTCCTGTCCTAAGTTTATCGTTGTGTCGTCGTTGAGTTTGCGTACAGTGTAGTCCAGTAAAGACTGCCCCTGTGCAGCGACCTGATTTGCACTCATAAACCCAGCCATCATTAAACACCCAACCACTAACCTGCGCATTGTAAAATTCCTCATTTTTCTACTCTGTAGTACGTTGTGAGGCGTCATCTCGATTAGCCCGCAGCGGTATAAATTCGCCACAAAAGTTGCGCCTAGGCGAGGTGATCTCTAGCATAGGCCCCCTACATTCACCCACAGGAGCTACCTGATGCAAATCGCGGACAAAACCGTCGTCTCAATCCACTACACTCTAACCAATGCCGATGGCGAAACCCTGGACAGCTCAGTGGGTCAAGACCCGCTCGTCTACCTGCACGGTGCTAACAATATAATCGCTGGTTTGGAAGCTGCGCTACTAGGCAAAGCGGTAGGTGATAGCCTGCAGGTGAACGTTGAACCGGGTGATGGCTACGGTGAGATTCGAGATGAACTGGTACAGGAAGTCGACCGCAGTGCGTTTCAGGGCGTTGATGAGATCGACGTCGGCATGCAATTTATGGCCCAGACACCCTGGGGCGAGCAGCCTGTCACTGTCGTCAAAGTTGAAGGCGATAACATTACTTTGGATGGTAACCATCCACTAGCTGGTCAGGTGCTTAACTTCGACGTTGAGGTTGTTGAGATTCGTGACGCGTCGGCAGAAGAGCTCGATCATGGTCACGTTCATGGCGCTGGCGGTCACCACCACTGAAGCCTCATCGCATAAGCCCCGCGCTCTGAAAGAGCAAATGTACTTACGCAAAAGCAGCCGATGGCTGCTTTTTTGTTTTAAAAAAAGACCAAAATAGAAGCAACACGTTTTTTTTCATCTACTATTAGATCTGAAGAATTAGTCTGGGTAAACGCGGGAATCATACTGTGCCAATCGATCCACTCAAGCAGCTGATCTACACCAGCATCCCAAATGTCGCAATTCAGACGTTGCTTACCCCAGAGTTCGTAAGACAGATCCAAGCTAAGAATCGCCGATTAGAGATCACTGGTACCCTTGTTTCACGCAGCGGAAAGGTCATGCAAATTATTGAGGGGCCTGCCGATAGCGTAAATCGTCTATTCGCCTCCATCCTGCGCGACCCAAAGCACAGGGAGGTCGTATTGGTGTTAGAGAGAATCGTACCCGAGCGAGAGTTTCCAAACTGGGCGATGACCACCTTTGACATTGATAAGCAACCGTTCGAAAACATATTCGAACCGGGTGATCTGCGTCGCAGAGGAAGCCGAATACTCGACGCATTCAAACGCGGGCTTTGGTTATGAAAAACCTTGCATTGTTGGATTCACCCAGACGTTTCAAGGGTTTAGATTATCGGCACGCGTTCCAGCCGATAATACGCCCCTCATCTGGAGAAATCTTCGGCTACGAAGTTCTATTGAGAGGGCCACAAGAGCAGCCTCCCTGGTTCATCTTCGAACGTATTTCACCAAGCGACAAGGCCAAATTTGAACACACGATTAACGAGACAGCGCTGACTTACTCGCATCTGCTCGGAAACGAAAAACTGCTGTTCATTAACGTCTTACCCGAGACCCTACTTCTTGATCAAGGGCAGTACCTAATTGATCTGTGGAAATCCCAACCGCATCAAGTAGACCCAACTCAAATTGTCATCGAGCTGAGTGAGTCCGGCCTGCAGCGCGACATAAGAGCCCTGTCCCGTGCCTTGGACCTGCTAAGGAGTGCTGGCTTTGTGATCGCACTGGATGATTTCGGCGCAGGCTCTGCTGGTCTCAACTCCCTGGTGGATGTAAACCCAGATATCATCAAGCTTGATATGCATTTGGTGCGCAGCATACACGAGAGCGGTGTACGCCAAGTGTTGATCAAATCCGTACTCAGTTTTGCAGACGCGCTGGGCATACTGGTGCTAGCGGAGGGTGTTGAGACGGTCGCAGAGTACAACCACCTTCGCAATTTAGGCATTGACCTGTTCCAAGGCTATCTGTTCGCCCGCCCGAAAATTGACTACCTTGCGCGCACGTTCCATCTACCAATATTCTGAGCTAGGGCTAATTCACCTCTATTTTTGGCCCAAATATTGCTTCAGTAATGGTCAGAGACAGATAGCATAGATAAAAATTGGTGGCTGAATTGCAGCAAGGAACTCCACACGAGCATCTTAAGCGAGAGACACAGGCGCTACACACTCGCCTTGATTCGCTTGCTCCTGTGCGGCGCTTGATGCAACCGGGGTTAGGAATCGGTGACTATGCTGATACTACCGCGATAGCAGGAGCCTGCGCAGGCGCTAGTTGGGCCTTTACAACGCTGATAGACCAATTTGAGGCAGGTCTACCACAGCCAGTACAAGCAATATTGAGTACGCGAGGTGAGTAAAATGACTGACAAGTCGCACCGGCGTCAAGCAGATATCCACGTACTCAGTCACGAGATTCGAACACCACTAAACGGCATTATCGGTTTACTCTCGATGCTGGAGGATCAACATCTCCCCGATTCAGCCCGTAGCATCGTGAAACGTATCGAACTCTCCGCTGAAACACTGAATCAGCAGCTCAACAACGCTATAGAGGTGCAGCGTATAGCCGCTAACAAGGTGATATTTGCGCAGCGCCCATACCCTCTGCTGCGGGTCGCTGAATCCAGTGTGAAATTTTATGCAGCAGAGGCTGAGAGCAAGGGCGTAGAATTAACACTGCAGTTCGATCCTCGACTTATGGGCAAAGCGTTCCTTGGTGATGCTGAAAGATTGTTGCAGATACTCTCTGCCCTTGTCTCCAATGCGGTCAAATTTACGGATAGCGGCAGTGTCACTGTGGTGGTGGGGCTACGCAAAGAGAAGAGTGCCGCCTCACAAGTGTTATTTACGGTAATCGATACGGGCATTGGAATACCCGATGACGAAATACCTCTGGTTACCCAAGCGAACTATCAAATAGAGTCAGCGATACGAGGCAGACCACCGGGTAGCGGAGCTGGCCTCTATATCGCCTCGAACCTGCTCAAGCTGATGGCCTCAAAGCTTGAGATCCAATCCAATCAAGCCGGTACGCGGGTGAGCTATGTTCTCGACTTACCAGCGTCAAATAGCACTGCTACGCTCTACAGGCTGAAACGCCCAGGGCAGCTCGTCTCTATCTATGCACCGGCGAGCGCGCAGATTGAGCTGATCTGCTCAAACTTACGCAACCTGGGCCTCAGAGTTAACACCGAAGAGTGTCTGAGAGCGGAGGCACTCCACAGCGAGTCCGCCTTGTCACTGATTGACTATCGCGTTGCTGCTACTAATCTGCCCGTTTTTCGGCAATTAACCAGTACCGCGCCGCCGGGTAGTTTATGTCTGCTCTCGACCGAATTTGAGCCCGCAACAGCCTTGTTAGCGAAAGGGTGTAACCAGTGGAACTCCCCTTACCTGCCCAGTGAACTGCTGGACATCTGCGAAGGTGCGGGGCTCATTGAGGCGTCGGTGAGTACAGCATCCAATGTGGAACATGAGCAGGCGCAGCTTCCAGATGACCTATCGGCCTTTACGCTGCTCTGCGTAGATGACAGTCCGACAAATCTGATCGTTTTAGTGGGCGCACTCACAAAACTTGGTTTCAAAAGAGTATTACGTGCCACTGATGGTGAAGATGCGGTGAGAGTAATGCAGCAACATCCCGAGGTTGATCTCGTGCTCATGGATTTTCACATGCCTAAACTAAACGGCGCTGAAGCGGCGAGAGAGATCCGAGCCAACGGCTCGCGCGTCCCAATATTGGGTGTTACCGCCCTCTCTGAAGCCGACTTAAAAGCTGAAACGCGAGATGAAGATTTCGAACTCGTTCTAACCAAACCCGTAAGGATACCTGTGTTGTCAGAAGCCCTCGCCCGCTTTCTGAGCGATACATCTCAAAGGAGAGACAAATGAACACCTCTGTTGAAGCGATGAAATATGACCTCTCCACCTGTGATAAGGAGCCAATTCATCGCCTTGGAAAGATTCAATCAGGCGGCGCTCTGCTGGCCTTAAGCGCCGATTGGCTTGTTATCGCATACTCAGACAACCTGCCTAGTTTGGCCGGCTCGGTTAACGAAGACCTACTGGGTTGCCAGCTCAGTGAGATACTCTGTGTCGAAGCCGTAAGCGCTATCACGAAGCTGGTTCAGCGCTTTGAGGATGAAGACCAACTAGAGCGCCTCTTGGGAATAGCACTCTTCTCAGACGAGACGCTTTACGACCTAACAGCTCACTTCAGTCAGGAACTTCTCATTCTCGAGCTAGCCCCCTGTGATGCTGTGGCTGCCGAAACCCATACAGATAATCTGCGAACAGCCTTGCGCCAACTTGGTAAAGCCGATAGTTCAAATGCGCTTTGCCAGCAAGCGGCCGTTTCAGTTGGGAAGATGATTGGCTTTGACCGAGTCATGGTTTACAAATTTCATCCGGATGGCTCCGGTGAGGTCGTAGCAGAACATCGAAATTCAGAAGTCGACTCCTTCATTGGTCTGCGCTATCCACCGTCCGATATTCCGGTTCAAGCTCGGGCCCTCTACAAACGCTCCCTGCTGCGTACCATACCCGACTTAGATGACACCGGCGTTGAGATTACTCCACGCGATGCCAATTTAGACCTGTCGCTGAGTACCTTGAGAACGGTCTCTCCGATCCATATCGAGTACCTGCGCAATATGGGCGTACAAGCGTCGCTCTCTATTAGTATTCTGCTTGATGGTGAACTCTGGGGGTTAATCGCCTGCCATCACTACACCAAGCGCGAATGTTCAATGGCCTGTAAAACCCACGCAGAGCTCTACGTTGAGAGCTTTGCGCTCGCACTACGTAGCGCGCTCAACTCAGAAGCAGCAACCGGAACGGGCGGTGGACAGAAATTACACATGCAGATGATGGCTGGCCTGGACCCTAGCCAGTCCCTCTTTACTAACCTCGCTGCATTCGCTCCCAAGATCAAATCACTTATAGAGTGCAACTCACTGGTACTCTCAATTGAAGGCGAACGCTCGGTGATTGGCGACCCAGTCAGCTCGGAGGATATCGACCTACTCGTAAAGCGCCTCAATCGGCTTGCCACCACTAAGGTGACTGCGATAGAGAACCTTGGTAACTGGCTAGATGCTGATGCAACCGTAGCTGAGCGATTCGCCGGTATCATAGCTATCCCTATCTCTAAGCGTCCCCGTGATCTGATACTCTTCTTGCGCCGCGAAGAGAAAAGCGAGGTGACTTGGGCAGGTAACCCGGAGAAGCCTGTTGAGCTAGGCCCGAACGGTTCGCGCCTAACGCCGCGCAAGAGCTTTGCCGCGTGGAAAATGTTGCGTGAAGGCTTCTGCCAACCTTGGACGCCGCAAGATCTCAATCTTGCCAACGAATTGAAAAACTCACTCCTCGAGTTGGTCGTGCGCAATATAGATGAGCGCAACAAGGCGACCGATGAGGCGCAACAGCAGCAGGATATGCTGATCCATGAGCTGAACCACCGAGTACGCAATATCCTCGGCTTAATTAACTCTATCGTTGGCCAGACCGCCACATCGGTGGATACTGTTGATGAATTTAAAGGGATACTCGCTGGCCGAATTCAAGCACTCGCCCTGGCACAAACCCAGTTAACCGAGCGAAATTGGGGCAACACGCCATTCAGCACTCTCATTGAGACCGAGCTCAACGCCTTTGTCAGCGGTGCAGACCGAATTAGAACATCAGGCCCAGATATACAGCTAACCCCCAAAGCCTATACCACCCTGACGCTGCTTATTCATGAGCTTATAACGAACGCGATCAAACATGGTGCGCTATCGACGCCGGCGGGCACTATCGACTTTCGCTGGCAACTAGACCTCAACTCCAATCTTGAACTGAGCTGGGTAGAATCTGGCATTACTATCGAGCAGTCTCCCGAGCGCCGTGGATTCGGCTCGCTTATTATCGAGCGCGCTGTGCCGCTGGACCTTAATGGCGAGGCGGAGCACCAAGTTAGCCGCGATGGCTTAAGAGCGCGTTTTGTCGTGCCGGCAAAACATTTCACCTTAGACTCATCGACCGAGTTCAAATCCGGGGAGACAAGCGCGACACCATCAACAGAGCAGCAAACACCGGCTGCGCAGAGGACGGAACCCAACGGAGACGCAATGGGATCTGTTCTAATAGTCGAGGACAATATGATCATCGCAATTGATGAGGAGTCTGCGATGACGGAGATGGGCTTTAACAGAGTTCACCTCGCCTCGAGTGTGGCGTCAGCAATGCTAATCATCGCGCGCGGCGAGCTCAATTTTGCAGTGCTCGATGTCAACCTCGGTATCGAGACGAGTGAACCCATAGCAGAGGAGCTGCATCGAATTGGCGTTCCGTTCCTCTTTGCGTCGGGTTACGATAAAGGCCTTGAGAGGCTCACCTCAAAGTTCGATGCTCCGCTGCTCAAAAAGCCCTTCACCAGTGACGATCTTATTGCAGCAGTCGAGGCCCATATGGCGGCTCGATAGATTTGGTGGAGCAATAACGAACAAAGGCAGCCTCATGGCTGCCTTTTTTAATTTCGAGACGATTTCGAAATTTAGTCGTTTGACGAGGCTTCGATGCGGTGAATCGAGAGATCTGCACCGCGGAACTCCTCCTCCTCTGAGAGGCGGATTCCGGCGACTTTATTAACCACTGTGTAGACCACAAGGCCGCCCACCAGCGCTACAGCAACACCTGCAGCAGTACCAATCAGCTGTGACATGAAGCTTACGCCACCCAGTCCCCCCAGCGCTTCAGCACCGAAGATACCAGCAGCCAGACCACCCCATACGCCACACAGGCCGTGCAGCGGCCATACACCCAGCACGTCATCAATCTTCCACTTGTTCTGCGCCAGTGTGAACATCCAGACGAACAGCGCACCCGCAACACCACCAACAACCAGCGCACCAATTGGGTGCAGTACATCGGAACCGGCACAGATCGCCACCAGACCAGCCAACGGGCCGTTGTGAATAAAGCCTGGGTCATTTTTACCCAGCAGTGTAGCGGTGAGGATACCACCAACCATCGCCATAAGACTGTTCACGGCAACTAGGCCGGAGATACCGTCTAGAGTCTGAGCAGACATTACGTTGAAGCCGAACCAACCGATACAGAGGATCCAAGCACCCAGTGCCAAGAATGGGATATTAGACGGTGGGAATGCGATAACACGATCGTTGCGGTAGCGGCCCTGGCGCGAACCGAGTACCAGAACGGCCGCCAGACCAAGCCAGCCGCCCACAGCATGAACCACTACTGAGCCAGCAAAGTCATGAAAGCCTGCACCAAAGCTCTCTTCCAACCAAGCCTGAAAGCCGTAGTTGCCGTTCCAGATAACACCCTCAAAGAAGGGGTAGATCAGCGCTACGCATATCGCCGCAGCGATTAGCATCGGGTAAAAGCGAGCGCGCTCTGCCACACCCCCGGAGATGATTGCAGGTATGGCAGCAGCAAAGGTCATCAGGAAGAAGAACTTAACAAGGTCGTAACCGTTGCCCTCAGCCAGCGTTGCTGCATCTTTGAAGAAGGTCACGTCGTACGCTATGTAGTAACCGATGAAGAAGTAGACAACGGCTGATACGCCAAAGTCCGTCATAATTTTAACCAGTGCGTTGACCTGGTTTTTATGACGTACGGTACCCACTTCTAGGAACGCGAAGCCGGCATGCATTGCAAATACCATGATCGCCCCCATCAGAATGAAGAGCGTATTGGCGCTCTGCATCAGCGTTTCAACGGCGCTGTTTACTGTTTCCACTTTAAATTCTCCTAAAATTGCACCACTTAGGCGCTTTTTCAATCCGTTTGCACTCTTATGGTGCATTATTTGAGTCTGAATGCTCACTCAGCTCTAACGAACTTCTGCAACAACTTTCAGCATAAATAATAAAATCAATAACTTATGCCAAAAATGAGGCGCACCAAATTGACGCAGTCCGTTCAAGACTGCATCAATTTAGCAAGCGCAATGCCAGTTAGAATAAATTTAATTAAAACAGTTGGTTATGGATTTTCAGGTGAGCGCACTTCAAAGCACACATGGATCTTGCTGTTGCGTTTGAAGTCCTGGTCGATCGTCTGCGCAGAGATATCCTTGATATCGAACTGCACCAGCCCCTCAACATCAATTTTGAAACGCCGGTAGTTGTTAGAGAATATCAGTAACCCGCCAGGCTTGAGCAACGCCATCGCCGAGCGCACCAAAAACGGATGGTCACGTTGAACGTCTAGCACGTCCTGCATGCGCTTGGAGTTGGAGAAGGTCGGCGGATCCATAAAGATAAGATCAAACCGCTCACGCCGCGGGCGGTCCAACCACTGTAAGCAGTCTGCTTGTATAAACTGATACTGCGGCCCCTCTAACTTATTCAAAGTGAAGTTGCGCTGCGCCCACTCAAGGTAGGTTGCCGACATATCCACACTGGTGACCGACTTCGCGCCGCCTGCTGCAGCGTGCACACTTGCTGTCGCGGTGTAGCAGAAAAGATTGAGTACATCCTTCCCTTTGGCTAGCTGCTGAATACGCTTGCGTACCGGGCGGTGGTCCAGGAAGAGGCCCGTATCTAGGAAGTCACGCAAGTTCACCTCAAACAGGCACCCATGCTCACGCACCAAATCGGTGCGACCCTGCTGCGCTTGGCGCTGATACTGATCTGCGCCCGCCTGTCGCTTACGCTGCTTCAGTACGATATTGTCGGCACCGCACTCAAACACACGTCCTACAACGTTGACGCTATCTTGTAGACGGCGGAACGCTTTTACAGGGTCAACCGACGCAGGTGGCGCGTACTCTTGGATAACAATCTGATCACCGTAGCGGTCTATCGCGACCGCGTACTCAGGCAGGTCTGCGTCATAGACTCGGTACGCCTCTATCTGCTCACGCTTAACCCAGCGCGACAAGGCTTTCAGATTCTTGCGTAGGCGGTTCTCCAGCATTTGCGCTTGTTCTGAAAGCGCGCTTGATGCATCAAACTCAGCGGCGCGCGCTTCGCGCTGCTCCTGCTTAAAAATGTTAAAGATCAGCAACTGGCTAGCAAGCGCTCCGTTAAAGAGCTTGTAGATGCGCTCCGCCTTTACCCCCATCACTTTTCCAAGCTCTGGGTTTGAGGTGAACACAGCGGCTCTCCAGCCGCCACAGTGGCGCTTCAAGAAGCTACCGATCTCAGCGTAAAGAAAGCGCAGACTCGACTGCTCACCTAGACGCTCGCCGTAAGGTGGGTTAGTAATAACCAAGCCGCGTTCAACTGACTCAGGATTAAGACTGGCAAGATCACAGCGCTCAAATTGAATAAGCTGCTCTACACCCAGCTCAATGGCATTGCTGCGAGCTCTGTCGAGTACCTGAGCATCGGCGTCGTAGCCGGCGAGCTTTGGCAGGTTGCGCGCCATACCCGCCTCGCGCCGCGCCAGCGCATCCTCACGTAGCTCATTCCAAAGAGCGGGCTGATGTTGCACCCAGCGATCAAAGCCGAACTGGCGCCGTTTTAGGCCCGGGGCGATATCCGCAAGGATCATAGCCGCCTCTGTCAGCAAGGTTCCTGACCCACACATGGGGTCGAGAATCAGCTCAGGCATCTCCTCAGTGGTTGCGCTCACACCCGCACGAATCAGTATCGCTGCAGCGAGGTTCTCCTTCATCGGCGCAGCCCCCGCCAACAGACGATAGCCGCGCCGATGCAGACTCTCTCCAGAGAGGTCGATAGCGATCTGAGCTTGGTCACGTTTGAGGTGCACATTAATGCGCAGGTCGGGACGTTTACGATCAACTGAGGGGCGGCTACCGGTTTTATCGCGCACTGCGTCCACAATGGCATCTTTGACCTTCAAGGCGCCAAAGTGCGTGTTGTTGATAGCGTCGGAGCGGCCATTGAAATCAACCGTAATAGTCCCTTCTGGGCGCAAATGAGAGAGCCAGTCAATTGCGTAAACGCCGTCATAGAGTGCTTGCGCGTCGGCAGCGGGTACGAGATCGAGCAGCAGCAGAACGCGGTTAGCCAAACGCGACCAAAGGCAAGCGCGGTAGGCAAAGTTGATATCCGCATCAGCTCGAACACCTGCCTGAGTTAGCTTAAGCGAAGTTGCGCCAAGAAGTTTAAGCTCCTCTAACAGAGGCTCCTCTAACCCTTTGGGACAGGTAATAAATAGTTCCATAAAGCCCTCTGATGCGCGATCTATTCCAGGATTGTTGAAATAAATTCAACTATTTTTTCAGCGATCCCAGTGCTCACTTAAGCTACTGAAAAGGCAGTCAATATTGCCACTGCGTAAGCGTTAAATTTATCGGCCCAGCACTACAGATAGCATTTTTAAATTACACACTTAACGGTTTTACGTTAAAAGTAAAAGGGTAAACAGTCATTCTGTTTACCGCCAACGGTAGTCAGGACTCTCTTAAGATTATCTTGAACTATCGACGTAAGATCAAAACAAGAGGCGTTGTTTATGAGAAAACAGAAACGAGATCGTAGCTCTACTCTATACAAGCGTGGTTTTACCGCTGGACTCGAAGGCAAATCCCAAACCGATTGCCCTGTCTCGTCCACGGATCTTCGCAGTTATTGGATGAACGGCTGGCGCGAAGGTAGAGAAGCTCACTGGAGCGGCATGTCCGGCGTTTCTGCAATACAGGCAAATCCTGCCCTACATTAACTTAAATTTCTCAACTAGCAGCGGCTCCCCTCGGGGAGCCCACTTGTTTTTATACCAGCGTCAATCTGCTCCAAGCTACGTTCAAGAGCGGAAAAGCCCTCATCTCATAGCTCAGTGCTTACGGTCGCGAATCGCCTCTGCACATTCACGTACCAACTGCGGACCGCGATAGATAAAGCCGGTGTAGATCTGCACCAGACTTGCGCCTGCCTCGATCTTCTCAATGGCGTCAAAACCCTCTGTGATACCACCTACGCCGATGATTGGAAGGGCACCATTTAGCTCAGCCGCGAGTGTCTGAATCGCCTGTGTAGAGAGGTTGCGCACGGGGGCACCACTGAGACCACCCGCTTCAGTGGCGACTGCTGAGTCGCCCACCCCGTCCCGACCAATTGTTGTGTTGGTTGCTATGACGGCATCTATCTCAAAGCTCTTGAGCGCACTCGCAGTCGCTACAAAACCCGCCTCATCCATATCCGGTGCTATTTTAACTGCTACAGGCACGTAGCGCCCATGAATTCCACTGAGGCGCGCCTGCTCGCTTTTCAGCGCATCCAAGAGTTGATTGAGCGAATCGCCCTCTTGCAGACTGCGCAAGCCCGGCGTGTTTGGCGAGGAGATGTTTACCGTGATGTAGCTGGCATAGGGATACACCTTACGCATGCAGAAAAGGTAATCATCGGCAGCATTCTCATTGGGGGTATCTTTGTTCTTGCCGATATTGATGCCCAGCACACCTTTAAAGTTGGCGCGTTCGATATTAGCGATAAGCTGGTCCACACCAAGGTTATTGAAGCCCATACGGTTGATGATGGCGCTGTGCTCTGGAATGCGGAACAGACGAGGCTTAGGGTTACCAGGCTGAGGGCGGGGGGTAACTGTGCCCACTTCGACAAAACCGAATCCCATAGCTGCCATACCATCTATCGCTGAGGCATTCTTATCCAGACCTGCCGCGAGGCCCACGGCGTTTGGAAAGCGAATCCCCATCACATCCACCGGTGCTTCTACCTGGCGCGCACCCATGAGCGCTGGCAGCCCAAACTCGGCGGCGAGGTTCATCCCAGCCAGTGCAAGGTCATGTGATTTTTCTGCATCCATACGGAACATCAGCGCGCGAGCTAAGTCGTAGATCATTCTCAATCCAGCTTGTTAATCAAGGAGGCGCGAGTATACCTGATCAGGGCACCCCAAATACAGTTTGGGGCAAATGGAGCTCCTAGAGTTTTTCGATAGAGCTGAAACGACCCTGCTCATCAAAACGGATGCGGAAACGACCACGAATCCCCGTGCGTGTGATAAAAGGTTGAAGAATATTGGCAGGAAAGCTGACACGCCGACCATCAATACTGTAAGCCAGTACCGTACGTGCACTGCCACGGTAGACACGCAGATACTCATCCTCGGGGATATTCAGATCCACAACGACCTGTTTAGCTTTGGAGAAGTTAAATTCGGGAATCTTTGCCATTTCTACTTTAAGACTCAACAAATTGCACTGCGGCGACTAATCTTAAACAATAGATATTAAACGCTAAACGACTTTTTGCCAGTCACGTTTTTGCTAGGTCTCTTCGAGTGAGTCTTAGATATAGGGAGCAGTGTGAGCGAACATAAACAACATGACCGCCTGATGCGTTATATCGGTCTGGCGGGCGTCGACGCGCGCGAAAATGAGAACGCGCAACGCTGGGGGCGTATTTTAGAGTGGCCACTGCTGATTCTCGCGTTTTGGATTCTGATTGACTGGTACCACCAGCAGGCCAGCGTAGGGAGCCACTCATACCTACCCCTTTCAGACTGGATTGTCTGGAGTTTCTTCGCTGTCGAGCTGACCCTGATGCTCTGGCTGGTGGATCGCCCCGGTCGCTATCTAAAACAGAACTGGCTCAGTCTCTTTATAGTCTTGGCCGGCATCCCACTGACGATAGAGGCGGTCGATTTTAACTCTGGGATCCTGCGCTCGCTCCGACTGCTACTCTTCTTCGGAATTCTAATCCGTCTATCGGCAGATCTGCGGTCCGTATTGGGACGACACAATCTAGGTATTACGCTCCTAGTGGCTCTAGGCTTTCTTGTGCTTGCCGCCTTTCTCATATCAGGCCTAGACCCAGCCTTTAAGGATCCAGTTGATGGCTTCTGGTGGGCTTGGGTTACCATGACCACCGTAGGCTATGGCGACCTTGTTCCGACTACCCTTGAAGGGCGACTGGTGGGCATGTTGCTGATTCTCGTGGGTATTGCAATCTTCTCGCTACTTACCGCCAGCTTCTCCGTCTTTTTCATCGAGAGAGATGAGAAGGAGATGGTCGATCGCGAGCAGACCACCCTACTGAAAATTCAGATGCTGGAAGCGCGCCTGGAGCGTATCGAAAACCAGTTGCATACTGCTGTGTCTGCGCTTGAGCGCATGGAGACCTTAGAGGCGGATAAACGGGCGCCTCAAAAGCACCCGCCGGAAACCTAACCCCTTACTAATTGACCTGCTCGACAGCACGGAGCGCGTCATGAAGATCCGTGTAGCGGTGTTTAAAGCCACTCTGGATTAGCCGCTCGGGTACCACTTTGAGCCCCTCCGTCAGTAGAGTACTCGCTTCAGAGCCAAGCATGAGTCTTACAGCGAACGCTGGCATAGGAAAAAGGGCGGGTCTGTTTAGGCTTGCCGCATAGGCCTTCACAAATTCATGATTACGAGCAGGTTTGGGTGCCGTGAGATTGAACGCGCCACTGAGTTCGGCGTTATCGAGTAGGTGCAGAATCGCCTGAACTTCGTCATCCAGATGAATCCAGGGCATCCACTGCTTGCCGGACGCTATGGGTCCACCACCACCGAGAAGAAACGGCAATCGCATCTTCGCCAAGGCGCCCCCTTTACCCAACACAATCCCCGTACGTATCAGGCAGACGCGCGTTCCAAAGGCCTCTGCCGCGCGAGCAGCAGACTCCCAAATTTGACACAACTCGGCAGAGAAATCATCACAGTGGGGCTCTGAGGCTTCCGTAACTAACTCATCACTGCTGCAAGCACCATAGAAGCCAATCGCCGAACCTGAAATCAGTGTTTGAGGTGGTTCAGACTGCTGCCCTAACCACTGCACTAGCGCCTCGGTAGTTTGCTTTCGGCTCGACAGCAGTAGCGCTTTGCGAGAGTCACTCCAGCGTGCATCAGCTATTGGCGCGCCAGCAAGATTCACCACCGCATCAATGGGTTGATCAATATCGGACAGCAAACGTACCGTCTTTACAGAGCTGTTTTGTGGGCTGCTGTTATGAACCCAGGCGATAACCTCATCACCCCGCTGCAGAAGTGCCTCAGACAGAGCTGTGCCAATAAAACCGCTCGCACCAGTAATTAAAACGCGCACCTGTTACTCCTCAAGCCAGTTACAAGGTCAACAAAAGACCGCTTACGTAGCTCAGCGTTGGTCAGACCAGCGCTGAT
>Ga0209961_1000192_pt1 | contig 22024 bp, 25 predicted proteins | sample SalPonA_B_H2O_MG_FD_185719 | JGI IMG/M metagenome (GOLD analysis project Ga0209961, IMG submission 185719) | Water microbial communities from South San Francisco under conditions of wetland restoration - Salt Pond MetaG R2A_B_H2O_MG (SPAdes)... | ecosystem: Environmental > Aquatic > Non-marine... | reverse complement strand
AGCAAAAGATTTTCGTGATTCACACGCAGTTGTACTACTAAAGCGCAGTTGGTTGAAGCGTTTTTTCTCAAACGACGACGGATGGTTTTATAAAATTATACGTATTGACAAGGAGCAAGAGTGATGAATAAGCCAATACCAGATCCAGTATATCCATGCGCCGTATGCTATGCGGACTACGCATGGCTAACCCTATAGAAGCTTACGATGAACTTATAAGAAAGATCATTGATGAAGCTGTTCACGAACTACTAATGCATTTGTTTGAGCAGATATATGAACACTGTGATGGGTACGACCAAGACATGATACTGCTGACTGAGTTAGAGGAAATAGCAACGTCAGTGCTGGAAGATATAGAAATACAGCTAGTTTATAAAGATGTAAAACTACACTAGGAGACTAACATGGAAAAAATTAAATCAGACGGTAGTACAGCTAAGTACTACGAGCTTCCGTATGGCGCTAAAGAACTTCAAGACCTTATTAGTCACAAGAATATGAACGCACAGATCGGTGAAATTTTTCGTGCGTGCTACCGTTACGGAGAGGTCGAGCACAGCGAGAAGATGCGCGATGCAAAGAAGATCAAGTTCTACATTGAGGCAGAGATTAAACGACTGGCTAATGGGGGTGAGTGATGAGAGACGCAGAGATTAACTTAGCTATTGCTAAAATTGAGTACCCCGACTACAAGATCGAATCTTGGATAAGTAGTGCAGTGGTAACTCCTCTCAGGCATCCAAACATAAGAGGCATAGATTATAGGGAGTGGTGTTGGATTGGCCCGATCATTGAGCGCGAGAAGATTGATCTGCACTACGAGCCAATGACTGACGGTAAAGATTGGCACGCCGCTAGTTGCGGAAACATTGCAGAAGTGTGGGCAGATACGCCAACCAAGGCAGCGGCTTTGTGTTATTTACGAATGAAGGGAGTTGAGCTATGAATGAAGAAAAAACACAAGAGGATAGCGTAGAGAATAGCATCATAAAAAAAGCAAAATTTGAAATCAAGGCACTTACTGAAAGAGCAAAGCAACGTAACGAGGCGTGGTATCACGAGGCGGTACATCAAATTAAGTGGGGCGAGCTAGTCAATTACACTCTGAAGATAGATAATGCCGAGTTTATTAAACCTTACGAATCTTCTGAATGGCTTTGTTATTTGTTTGGAAATCGTGGCAATGGCATGGTATGGCGACCAGAGAAAGGCAAAGAGCCGAAATGGTTTTGGCGGAAGATGCAGTATCTTTGTTTTGGTAATAAGTGGGTGAAAGATGAAGCAGATTAATTATGTTACATATAAAACTGCATTTAACAACTCTAGTAATTCGGATTACTTTTAATGACCACAAAAATTTGTCCTAACTGTGACTCTACTTGTTTAGCTTTATTCAGTTCAATCCATAGAAAACTTTGTTTAGATTGTTATACATGGATTCCCTGGGAGCTAGACAAAGGGCAGAAACCTTTAATAGATAATAATCGAAGTAAATAATGACTGATAAAGAAACACTTGAAGCTGAATTAATCCAGCTATGTTATGACTTAAAAGTAGCTGCAGATGGATACGAAGAAACTGGCAGTATCGTACACCGCAATAGTATGGATGACTTTATAGACGACATTCTGTTTACTGTGGATCAAATATTAAAAGGTAGATAATTATGGGTTATCGAAGTGATGTAGCTATAGCTATAGACAAAGATACTTATGATGCACAAGTGCTCATTGGTGTAGGTATCAATGCGTTTTGGCATGACAGCAAAACAGTTATTGATGGTGCTTATCATTGGGCTGTTAATGGAACCAGGTGGTATTTGGATTATCCAGATGTATCTTACATGGAGTCTTTACTAGCAGCTATTGAAGAAATTCCAAGCGAAAGAGATCTTTATGGGTTTATACGAATTGGTGAAGAAAACGATGACAATGAAATGTCAGGTGATCCAATGGACTACCATTTATACATTGTTAGGCAGATTGAATCGCCTTTACATGCGGAGAATTGGGTATAGCTATGCCTACACCTATTGGAAAAAATAAAACTATATTCACTAACTTTGAAACCAAGTACATCAAGGTTATTGAGTACAGTCATTACGTTAAAAAACAACGAGATCATATGTGGGTTTTAGAGTGTAAAGTGTGCAATAAACATTTTACTACTAGAGCCAGTAGTATTAAAAAAGTTAAATCCTGTGGATGTTTTAGATCAGGTGTAAACCGCTACCATCCACTAGATAGTCCACTTAACTATAGAACTTACTCACGCAAACAAATACTCGCTATGCCTTGGGTAATTTAATCCGGAGGTATCTAATGACACATTACGTACAAATTACAATTAATGTGCCTATAGACGATTTAGAAGTTTTAGGCACAGTAGACAAATACACTGAAAAAGTAGAGTTTTGGGGTGGTATTACCTACGAAGACTTTTACGAAGTAGAGATTCAAGACGTTAAATTTAAAAACTATGAGATCGTTGAGTATGACACAGATACTCTTCAAGAAGTTTATTTGCAAAAAATTGTAGGAGAAAATTAAAGATGTATATTACAGTTACAAAACTAGCACAAATAAGAAGTTTGTCATGAATACTGACGAACTAGCTGCATTACTGTTGATAGCACTAGCTACACGCAGTGATTTGGATCCAACCGCTTTAATACCTACAGCTTTTAATTTAGCTGATGAATTTATGGAAGGATGTGCTAGTCAACATAACAATGAGGACTAGCTTATGAACCAAACAATAAACCGAGTCTGTTCATTATGTGACGGTGAACTTCTGTATGTAGCCTTAGTAGGCTGGGAGATAGACACTCAACGCTTTGAACCCAAAGACTTTTATCCTGAGATTTATTGTAGCAGTTGTGATGCTTACGTAGATGATAAAGAAATTACTGTTAATTACTCAGGACAATAGTATGTTAATTTCAATTAATGAAATGAAAGAAGCTTATGCATTGTGGTTAAAAGGTATGCCTGTTAAATGGTTTCACAGTGAATTTGGCGTGTCTTACAGCACAATGTCTAAATATTTACGTCAATACGATAGATACGGTGACACAATGGAAGATATGTACCCTAAAGAAGTTTACAGGGGCGAGTAAGTGCATTTATATCTAGGTTTAGAGTGTGCGGAGTTAAGAACTATGGCTAAAAATAAAACTTATAATCCAACAAGTTTATACACCAATTCAAATTTAGAGTATGTATTAAGCAAAATTGATGAAGAATCAATTAAGAACAAAAAGACTTGGCTATCCATAGCTAGTATTAAAAAGAATCAAATTTGGCACGTTCAAGTTGAGTGGCAAGCAGCAACAACGTAAACTATAGTTGAAGTGAACTTTGCAAAGACGCATTAGTTTACTCCCCTACAGTTATACCTTGCCCTACCTCGTGTAGGGCTTTTTTTTGTAAGAAAATAATAGAAGCTATAGGAGACTGATTATGGGATTCCATAAAAACCAACTTATTTTACTTGAAGATTTATTTGCATCAAATCGCAACTCTATTCGTATTGAGCATGAAGAGCACGGTACGTACATTTATATTAATGATGAGTTGTTTGACGAGTTTGAAGATTTGCTAGAAGCCACAGAAGAATTGGCAGCAATTGTTAAAGCTAATACTTATGATGACAAATAGGCAATCTAATGAAAGAGTACCATTTTACACCGGATGAATTTCCTAGCGTAGCTTTGCTTATTAAAGACAAAGCCTGTAGCTATGACTTGTTGTACTCCTATTATGTTAGGTTTATTAATAGCTCTGTAGTAGCTTTATCACTGGAGTATCCAGATAATAATAAAATTACAGCCGCTATTGCTAAAGAGTACCTGCAGCATATATTACCCATCTTAAATGAAAATAATATTAAGACGTTATATGTTGCAGATTCAGCTTATTTTAAGTTTTTAACCAAGAAAGCAAAGACTGAACCTTGTTATGGTTATGTGATTCCTTGTGCTATCAAAAACTTTGAACACATAAACATTATTTACGGTGTTAATTATCAAGCACTGTTCCATAACCCAGCATTACAAGACAAATTAGACTTGAGTTTAAAAACCCTTAACAGCTGGTTACAGGGGACTTATACAGAGCTAGGGCATAACATCATACACAGTGCTTATTACCCTGAAACGCTCTCTCAGGTTGAAACAACACTATCTAAACTACATCAGCATTCCATGCTGTCTTGTGACATTGAAACTTATGGTTTGGATCTGGCTAAAGCTGTACCTGCTACGATTAGCTTTGCCTGGAACCAACATGAAGGTATTGCTTTTAGAATTACTGACGAAAATATACCTGCAATTAAAAAGTTTTTTTGTACATATTCTGGTACGACTATGTGGCATAACGCTACATTCGACATACGTTGCATTGTGTATCACTTATTTATGCAACACCCATTGGATTATGAAGGCATGATCCAAGGATTAGATGTTATGTACCGTAAAGTGCACGATACTAAGTTAATTGCTTATTTGGCTACTAATTCTACTACAGGTAATAATTTAAGTTTGAAAGCTATAGCTTTTGAATTTGCAGGTGATTATGCTCAAGAGCAGATTCATGACATTACACAAATACCTGAAAAAGAACTGTTAGAATATAATTTAGTAGACGCCTTATCTACGCACTATGCCTACAGTAAACATTACCCTACTTTGGTTCAAGATAACCAACTCGACATTTACAAGAACCTATTTATTCCAGCGTTAAAGAACATTACACAAATGGAATTAGTAGGTATGCCAATGGACATGTCTGTTGTAGATACCTTGGATCAAGAACTTAATGATTTACGTGAGCAACATAACCAAGTGATCCAACATAGTCAGTTAGTTAAAGACTTTGAATGGGCACTTACTAAAGAAGAATTTGTTAACAGAAATAAAGCACTAAAACGTAAAGTGGTGTCTTTAGATGATTGCAAAGTATTGTTTAACCCAGGAAGTACAGTACATCTAACCAAGTTGTTATATGACCATATTGGCTTTGATGTTATTGATACTACTGATACTGGGTTACCTGCTACTGGGAATAAAACTGTTAAAAAACTTATTAGTCAACTTAAGACTAAGTTCAATATTTCTGACGAAGAGTATGATGCCTTATGAAAACCAAACAAGAAGCTCTTGAAGCTTTACGGTTGTTAAAGAGCATTAATGTCCTAGCTGAAATTAACAAGTTACAAAATACATTTATCAAAGCGTTTAAAAATAAAAGCATACCTAAAGCAGACGGTAGGCATTATTTACATGGTAACTTTAATTTAGGTGGTACTGTTTCTGGTCGTATGAGCAGTAGTAATCCTAACTTACAGAATCTACCGTCTACTGGTACTATTTACGCTAAGAAGTTTAAAAAGTGTTTTGTAGCTCCTGAAGGCTGGGTATTAATTGGCGCTGACTTTTCTAGTCTGGAAGACCGTATTGCTGCATTGACAACAAAAGATCCAAATAAATTGAAAGTCTATGAGGATGGATACGATGGCCACTGTCTCAGAGCTTATGCGTACTTTAAAGACCAAATGCCAGACATACGTCAAATACCTGAAAATAGTGCATTAAAAACATACTGTGCAAATGTAAATGGCACCGACATTTGTTTTACATCTGGTGATACTATAAAATACAAAAATAGTGCATACACTGGAGAAGAATTTTATGAACTTTTTACCAATAACAGGCTTTGAAGATTCATATGCTGTAAGCGACACAGGTGTAGTGAAATCTATAGCTAGATATGTTTTAGGTAGGGATGGTGTTTATTATCCACGCCCATCTAGAATATTAAGTGCAAGACCTAATAAACGGTTAAAATACCCACAAGTAAGTTTGTGGAAAGATAGTAAGCAATACACTAAGTATGTACACCGACTTGTTGCTATAGCATGGATACCTAACCCACTTAACTTGCCTGAAGTAAACCATATAGACGGTGATAGGTTAAATAACCAGGTTAGTAATTTAGAGTGGTGTACACGTCAAGGAAATGCAATTCATGCAGTTAGAACAGGACTTAAAACATATACTAGTAGACTTACAAAAGAAGAGTTTATCCAATGTTTACATGATGTATTGGAAGGTGAAAGCTATTACAGTCTATCTTTACGTCTACCGTATAGAGTGCCGTATCTTTCTACAAAAATACGTAAAATTGCTAAAGAACAAGGCATTGAACATTTACTAGATGCCGAGTTGTTAAGACAGAAACAAGAAAGAGCAAGAGTTAATGGAAATCCACATATCAAATAAACCTGATTCTATTCACGAAATCAGTAATAGTGAATTTAACCGTATTCAAATTAATAGTATTGAGACTAAATACAGTCAATGGAGGCAGAAGAGCAAGGGTCCAACCTTTGCTCTTACGTAACGTACCAAGGAACCTGGCATACATTAGTCAATAACCTAGGCTTTGATCCAAAAGAAGCTAAACAAATTGAAGACAATTATCATGAACTTTACAAAGCCAGTGATGAATGGGTTCAAGATAAGCTTCTGAAAGCCTCTAAGGACGGTTATATTGAAGTTGCTTTTGGACTTAGGGTAAGGACACCAGTATTACATAAAACATTGCTTAATCGCTCTCATATGCCGTTTGAAGCAGCTGCTGAAGGCAGAACAGCAGGTAATGCGCTAGGTCAGTCTTATGGATTGCTGAATAATTACAGTGCTATTAAGTTTATGGAAGAAGTTGCTGAAGCTAACTTAAGCCATCAAATATTGCCTATAGCACAGATCCATGACAGTCAGTATTACTTAGTAAAAGCTGATCCTAATTTATTGGCTTGGATAAATAATCGTCTAATAAATGCAATGTGTACGATACCGTGCAGTGAACTTATCCACAGCGAAGTTGGCCTTGAAGCAGAGCTAGAAGTGCTCTATCCTAACATGTCCTGCAGTACAAAGCTTTCCGGTGATGCTACTGCTAAAGAGATTTACGAGATGTTTAGCTAACGGTTTTGGTTATTCAACCGTGCCTCCGCAGGAGTGGTTCACCTGTAGCTACAACGAACTACCCCCTATCACATACATGCAATGAACCAGAGGTTTATCATGCTTACAAATTTAAACAATCTCAGCATGAGTATTGCTGTCTGGTTAGCTGATGATGACTATGACCATAATAAAGACACTAATACGCTAAGTGCTACTAGCCTTTTAAAACCTACAAAAAGTATTTTACTTAGTTCTAGTATTCCTACTCAAGCAGCTTCAGTTGATGTATTAGACCTTGTACCTAGTCGGATGGGTACTGCACTACATACTGCTATTGAGCAAGCTTGGTTAAAAACTGATCTAAATGATACGTTAGCTAAATTAAATCTACCTAACAAAATACGCAACAATATTGTAGTTAATCCTAATCCAGAAGATTTAACTGAAGATAGCATTCCTATTTATATGGAAATACGTCGTGAACGTGAACTTCTAGGTTTTACAATTACAGGTAAATTCGACTTTATTTGTGATGGCGTACTAGAAGACTTTAAATCTACAAGTACGTTTAATTGGATTAACCAAAGCAATAAGCAAAAGTATATTGAGCAAGGTAGTATTTATCGGTGGCTTAACCCAGATTTAATTACTGAAGACTATATGCGTATTCAGTATATTTTTACTGATTGGTCTGCAGTTAAAGCTAAGTCTGATCCAACGTATCCTAAATCTCGCATTGTTACTGAAAAGTATCCCTTAATGACTCCTGGGGAAACTGAAGCCTTTATAGCAAATAAATTAAACGAATTAATTAGATATAAAGATATTGACCAAAGTGCTATGCCTGTATGTACTGCAGAAGAGATTTGGCAACGTCCAGCAGTTTATAAGTACTATAAAAATCCAGCCAATAAAACAAGAAGCACTAAGAACTTTGATGAATATTGGCAAGCATACCAAAGGTATGTAGACGATGGATCTATTGGTGAAATCGTTACTGTAGAGGGAAGTGTTGGCTTTTGTAGGTACTGCCCTGCAGTCAGCATATGTGAACAAGCGCACGATTATATTCGCAAAGGACAATTAATATTATGAAACTCATAGAAGATATGGCTTATTTTGCTCCGCAAGAAAAGCTAGTAAATGCTCTGATCAAAAAGACCCAAAACAATAACCCACAATTCTTTAGAATTTTGGTTGCTTATTATTTTTCTAAAATAGCAGCGTTAATGCGTACTGACATTAATACCACTGATCGTGGTGTTATTCCTGTTAATACTTATGCCATTAACCTGAGTGTGTCTGGTTCTGGTAAAGGCTTTTCTACTAACATTATGGAAGACTTGGTACTTCAAGGCTTTAAAGATGTTTATATGCAAGAGACCTATCCCATACAAGTAGAAAATAACTTGAACAAGATGGCTAATCTTCGTGCAGCTAAATCTGGTTTAGACGTTTCTAGTATGCTGGAAATTTTAAAGCATGAGTTTGAAACTTTAGGGCCATTAGTATTCAGCTTTGACTCAGGTACTACACCTGCTGTTAAGCAAATGCGTCAGCAATTACTGATGGCTAATGCAGGTGCTATCAACCTAGAAATGGACGAGATGGGATCTAATCTGTTAGGTAATGCTGAAGTGTTGGCTACCTTCTTAGAATTGTATGACGTAGGTAAAGTAAAACAAAAGCTGACTAAAAATACATCAGAGAATCGTCGTGGTCAGCAATTAGATGGTCGTACACCTGCCAATATGATGCTGTATGGTACACCCAGTAAATTGCTTAACGGTGGTAAAACCGAAGAAGAATTTATTTCTATGTTGGATACAGGCTACGCTAGACGTTGCTTGTTTGGCTATTCACGTAAAGTGAATAAGTTGGGTACACCTACCCCAGAAGAAGCCTACAAACAGCTTACAGACACGTCTATTGATCAGGACTTAGATGCACTCAGTGCTATGATGGAGAAGCTAGCTGATCCAATCAACTTTAATTTAAGCATTGATGTCAGTAAGCAAATCAGTATTGATCTACTGCGTTATAAACTAGATTGTGAAGAACGTGCAGAGCAAATGCGTGACTTTGAAGAGTTGCAGAAAGCTGAACTTAGTCACCGTTATTACAAGGCTCTGAAGCTAGCTGGAGCTTACGCTTTTATTGATAGCTCCCCTAGTATGCAGTCATACCATTTAGAAGCTGCTATACGCCTTGTAGAAGATTCTGGTATGGCATTCCTTGAAATTCTTGAACGACCCAAAGCTTATGAACGTGTAGCACGTTATTTGGCTGAAGTTCGTAAAGAAGTAACCCAAGTAGAATTAAGTGAAGACTTGCCATTCTATAAGGGGGGTAATGCTCAACGTAGAGATATTATGAGCCAAGCTATTGCTTGGGGTTATCGTAATAATATTATTATTCGTACTAGCATGACAGACAACATTGAGTTCTTTAGCGGTGAAACACTTGACCGTACTGACCTCAATAAATTGACCTGTTCATACTCTCAGGATATTACTCAAAACTTTGAGTCAGAATATGCACCTTGGGATCAGTTACATAAACTAACATCTACCTCTGGATTGCACTACACAGCTCATCACTTTGTGGATAAATACCGCAATAGTGACAATGCTATTCCTGGCTTTAATCTGGTCATTATTGACGTAGACGATGGTACAACATTGAATGCTGCTCGATCTTTGCTTAAAGATTACAAAGCATTGTTTGCTACCACTAAACGCCATACTCCTGAGAATAACCGTTATAGGATTATTCTACCGTTAAGCCATACTGTTAAGTTAGATCCAACAATCTACAAACAGTTTATGGAAAACGTGTTTGAATGGTTGCCCTTTGAAGTAGATAACGCTGGTAAAGACATTGCCCGTAAGTGGGAAGCGTATGCTGGTGATTACTACTATCAAGACGGTGCAATGCTAGATGCTTTGTTGTTTATTCCTGATACTAAAAAACAAACAGAACACCACCAGAAAGTTATGGATTATGCATCCTTAAATAACTTAGAGCGTTGGTTTTTATTGAAAGCTGGTTCAGGTAACCGATCTAATACATTAATTAAGTATGCTTATGTATTGGTAGATAGTGGTTATGACTATGACGGTGTACGTAGTGCAGTCTATGCATTCAATAATAACCTCAAGAATCCGTTACCTGTTGATGAGATCGACAATACGATTCTTGTGTCAGTAATGCGTAAGTTAACTCAAAAAAACTAGGCTGCATTTCATGCAGTCTAGCAAATCATATATAGGTAATTAAAATGAATGACCATTTAGTGTTAGTTAGCGGTAAATCCGCTACAGGTAAGTCTGCGTGTTTGATGGATCTTAAAGATCAGGAAAACATTATTTATTTGAACTGTGAAAATAATAAAAAGTTACCGTTCAAAAGTAAGTTCAAAGAATTCACTATTCTCGATCCAATGCAGGTATACCAAGCATTTGATGAAGCTGAGACTATGCCTGGAGTGCATACCATTATTGTAGATAGCTTGACCTATCTAATGGATATGTTCGAAAGCGTTTATGTGTCGAATGCTAGCAATACGATGAAAGCTTGGGGTGACTATGCTCAGTTTTTTAAAAAACTAATGAGTCAATATGTAGTCCGTTCAAGTAAGAATGTTATTTTTACTGCTCATACATCAGACATTCTCAATGAGTCTGAAATGACAATGGAGACTATGGTAAAAGTAAAAGGTTCAATTATGAACCAAGGTGTAGAGTCATATTTCAGTACTGTAATCAGCACTAAAAAAGTTAATTTAAAAGCTTTGAAAGACTATGGTAATGATCTACTAGACATTACACCAGAAGAAGAGGCACTTGGTTTTAAATATGTTTTTCAAACCAAGATTACTAAAGATACTGTCAATGAGCGTATTCGTGCACCACTACGTATGTGGTCTACGCCAGAGACATACATTGATAATAACATACAGAACGTCATCGAACGTCTGCATGACTATTATGCTTAAGAAAAACTACGAGGATTAAACTATGTCAATTTTTGATAACTTAACTGATATTGATACCGTATCAGAACAATCTGATTCAGCACCTGCTAGCTCAGGTGCACAGTACGGCCCATTTCCTACTGATGCATACCATATGACTATTGATATGGCTTACTTGGATGTATCTGCTGGTGGTGCACATAACGTGAACTTTGTCTTCAAAGATGCTGAAGGTCGAATTGTACGTCAAACTATTTATTTTACTAACCGTCAAGGACAAGGTACTTACCTAGATAAAAAATCTGGTGAAGCACGTCCTTTGCCTGGATTTACTATTGCTAACAACTTGTGTTTGTTGGCTTCTGGTGATCCATTAGCAGTAGTTGGTAAAGAAGCTGAAGAAAAGGTCTTGTCTTTGTGGGATCGTACTGCACGTAAAGAACTACCTCAAAAGAAACACGTACTGGTAGATTTACTGGGCAAAGAAATCATTCTTGGTTTGCAAGAAGTTGTAGACGACAAGAATGTTAAAAATGCTCAAGGTGAATATGTACCTTCAGGTGAAACCATTACTATCAATGAGATTAATGCAGTATTCCGTGCAGTTGATCGTATGAGTCCTAAAGAAATTGTAGGTAAAGCTAAAGAGGCTACTGCACTTGATAACTGGATTACCCGTAACCAAGGTAAACAGCGTATTAAGAGCAAAATAGCTAAAGGTGGAGCTACACCTGCACCTAAAGCAGAGCCTACTAACGTAGCGACCATTGCGCCTAAATCAAGTGGATCACTGTTTAAGTAATTGTATGTTAGTGATTGCACCACTTAGAGTTCCTGTTACTAAGACAAAGTATTTTGTACTGAATCTTAATCAGTACAGGAACGCTCATTTTTATACGTTGAATACAGCCAAGATTCGATATAAAGAATCTTTGGCTACTCAACTTACCGATGTATTGTTAGTTACCCCAATAAAAATAACATACACGTTGTTTCCTAAAAATAAGCAGCGTGGTGACTTAGGCAATGCATTAAGCGTTCATCAAAAGTTTTTTGAAGATGCTTTGGTTGAGTACGGTTGTATATCTGACGACAGTTATAAAGAAGTGGTGCAGTCAACTTTTTTGTTTGGTGAAGTCGATAAAGACAATCCAAGAGTTGAAATACAAATTACGCAATGTGATTCCTATGAGTGATTTATTTTTTATATACGGTAAAGCTGAATGTCCTTTCTGTGACAAAGCCAAAGAATTACTGCATTCAAAAAACCTAGCGTTTGGTTATCTAGATGTAGGCACTAATCCTACTTGGCGTGACCCAGCATGGAAAACTGTTCCACAAGTGTTCTACGGTGGTGAACATATTGGTGGCTATAACGCATTAGCACATTATTTAAGTGAGAAAAATTTATGAAAATTGATTTATCTAGTGAAGAACTTCAACTAGCTATTGAAGAGTATGTCCGTAGACGAGGCATTAGCAGCGATAAGATTATTAAAACTGTCGTTATTGGCGGTCGTAACGGTAATTTTGGTACTGCAGCTATTTACATTTCTAATGATGTTCTAGCAGAGCTGTCAGAGCCACCTAAAACCTTCTTAGCAGTAAATAACCTGCTAGATAGCCGTAAGGTTACCCCAGAAGAAGAGTTCCTTGTAGAGCCTGAGATTGCCTCTGAAGACATTGCTAAAGACATTACTGAAGAAGTTGATGAAGAAGTTGATGAATCTGAGCCAGAACAATCTGTTGAAGAGTTAACTGTTGGCTGGAATGCATTTGTAAATACTATTCCTGCAGAAGAACCAGAAACTGAAAGCACTGGTTTATTTAAAGAAGAACCTGTTGAGCCAGCAAAAACAACTTTTAAATTATTTACCTAATTATCATTAGGCAGCGTTATGAAAACATTAAAAATATTTTTCTTAGCGGTGTTATTAGCCAGTGTAGGGGTAGTACTATTTCTAGCTACCCCTGTACTGATTCTCTTTGGATCACTGATAGGCATTATTGTGTTTGCATGGTTTCTTGCAGCACTAGCCTTTGCAGACGATTAATCTAACGTAACACCTAGTAATCTTAGACCTGCAGGTGTAGCAGCTGCACTTAAAGCTTCTGTAGGCAAACTCATAATATTCAACATACTTGTTGCTGAATCCATTGGCTCAGGTGCATCAGTGTTTAAAATTTCCTGAGCAGCTAGTAACGCTACCATTTGCACAGGGTTTTCTCTGAATGCAGTAACCAATGCACGTACAATACGTAATGGATACTTACTAAACATAACAAAACCAATCGAACTTGCGTACTCTAGCTTAGAGTTAGTCATAGTCTCGTAGTTAATAAACATATCTTGAACTTGTTGCAGAAGCTCTTGTTCACTAACATCTTGACCAATTTCTTGACCTTTCTTCACTTTGTACGAGTACACAGCGTATCTTGCTACAAAGTCACTATACTGAGTGGCTGTAGACATAAACTTATATATAGCGGTATCAGTACCCATGTAAGCAAAGTCTACGGCTGTTTTCAGTCCTTTCCCTACGCCTTTGTCACGACTAATGTTTAATGCTGATCCAAGGCGATCTGTAAGATCCTCAAGATATCTATCACTAAATGAAGCACCATGTTCTGCCAATTCAATTTCATCAGCAATGGTTTGAAATAAACCAGCTTTAATCAATGGCATAATTGGATTGCTATTAATACGGCCTATAACACTAGATAATTGATTACCTAAATCTTTACGTTGAGATGCAGTTAATGAATCTTTACGTGCATTTAGTTGGTTTTCTAAACGGCGTTGTTCGTAAGCATCTTTCAAGTAGTTGTGAATATGACGTACACCTTCAATTTGTTTACTCATCATGTAGGTAGGTGGTACACCACGGGCTACACCAAACAATGTGTTAGATATTACGTTGTCACGCAGTACTTGAGGGAAACGAATAACAATAGTGCGTTTACCAAACTGAACCAACTCTTGAAGCAATAACTCAATGAGCTTAGCCATCTTAGCACCGCCAGTTTTAGTGGTAAGTGCTTCAGCTAGGCTGTACTTAGCTCTACCAAAGACACTTTCAAGAATCTCTTCACGTACATAAAAGCTTTTGCCAAACTGCTTAGTGATGTAATCACGACTGTCTTTAGGCAACATACGGTAGATTTGCTGTATTTTTGGATCAGTAGAATCTGAACCAATGTAAACAAAGTCTTTGCGTTCTTTAGTGAAGTTTTTCTCAAAGTCTAATTTGAGTGCATCAATCATTGCACGGTTGTTGCCTTTAACATCCTGCTTTTCTTTGATTGCAGCCATCATTTCACCTAACAACAAAGGTGCATAGACTTCTTGGTTTAGTAGGTTAGTACGTGTTTCATCACTCATGACATAACGGTAATCAACTGTTTTACCGTCTTCGTTACGTACAGGCAGTAATACGTTACTCGATTGACTGCTGTAATTGGCAGTGGTTAGCTGAGTAAGAATACTGGTTTTATTGTTTTTACTGACTTTGTTTACTTCATTGTGTTTAGCAATGTAATGGTTTTTGCCAGATAATGCGTTAGCACTGCCATCATAGAATGATGTACCTGCTGCGCGTAAATCAGACATAGCCAGTACACCCCTATCCCGCATAGCTAACCCACCTACAGGGTTAGTGTACATAGCCATTGTTTGACTTAGTGGATCATTAGGATCAGTAGGCAACTGTTGGTAATAAGTGTACCCAGCTTTTTTCAATGCTATAGCGTCTTCACCTGATACAGGGTAAGGCAAAACTTTAAATGACATAAACTTATCAAAGACATTTTTAACGTAGCCTTTGGTAGTGAGCATTTCATTGCCTTGGAAGTTTTTAACCAAAGACTCTGCACGATGTAATGCTAACTGACCACTGAAAAATTGAATGCCATTAAATTGTTTGTTAGCTTCGAACTCAGAGTTAATTAGGTCTACAGCAGTATTACGCATATCACGGCTAGTATTTTGAATAGCAATTAAACTAGCTAAATCATCAATAGCTTGTTTAGCTTTGGCTCGTTCTTCAGCATTCATTGATGGTACTTGACCACCTGCTTCTTTAACGACTTCAGCACGAACAATCTGCTCAGCGTTAAGACCCAAACCTTCAACAGTGACTAAACCTTTAGCCATGTAGATGCCTAAACCTCTGGCTTGGTTAATGTAAAAATTACCTATTGGGCCTAGTGCTGACAATGTAGCTACAGCTGTTTTAATGCGTACACTTGGATCTTGTAAAGTAGAAATAACTTTCTTGTAGTTTTTACGGTTAATTTCACCAAAGATGTCAGTTAACCCAGTACGCATAAATACACGAGTTAATGCTTCACCTTGAAGTCTATCAATAGGCGTAGCAAATTGTGCTTCTAGATCGCCTGTAATAGCACCTACAGCACGTTGACGTTGTTGATCAATCAGAATACGACTACGTAATAAAATTTTCTCTACGTTCTTAAAGACCAGTGAATTAGCATTAAATATTTCAGCAGCAATTTCTTGAACAAAACCAACAGTAGAAATATTCATGCGTCTACGCATTTCACCGAGTGCTCTACTGTAATAAGCGTTTTGGGGATCAATCAATTTACCAAAGGTAAGTCTAGCTACAGCTTCTTTAGGCCCAGCACCTTCTAAAGTAAGCCTACGCAAGTTAGCACGATTGAGTGGAGCAAATACATGCTTACGCCAAGCATTGACTACAGTAGTGTTCAGACTGTCTATTGGCCCAGCAAATAGTTTGTCTAGCATGTTTAAGCGTAACTGATGTGACTCATTTAATTCGAGTACCATGTCATATAACGCTTTATCGCCAGATACGTTGTTTTTAGAACCAAACATTCGAGCTAAACGGAATACAATCTTATCAAAGTAATATTTCACAGCAGCTGCTAATGAACCATCACGATTGTCTTCTATTTTGTAACCTGGAATAGTTTTTAAGAAGTCATTCAGCTTTTCATTGGTTAAACCAAACGCTACAAACTCATGTAAGCCAACATGTGTATCAATGTCTTGGGTTTTACCATTAACTTTGACACGTACACGTACCAGTTTTGGATTATTAAAGATGTAATCAAACTGTTCTTTAGCTGCCTTTTCTTCTGCAGCTTTATTGGTTTTATAAATAATCTTACCGTCACTGTCAGTGTGTAAGAAAATCTTCCAACCTTTACCGTCATACTTTTTGTTAAGTTCTTGCTTTGCACGTCTCATTAGCTGATCTAATTTACGTACAGTAATAGCATTTTCTGGATCAGCAATACCTGTCTTACTGATTAAGTGAGCCAATTCGTGAACGTAAGCTTCTTTAGCTGACATTTGAACCAAAGTCTTAACAGGACGGTAGTTCTTGGTTAGCTCAATAACATTGTCAGGACGTATTTGTGCATAAATGCTAGAACCAATAGTACGAACTCTAAGTTCATATGCATCTATTGCTGGCATTACAGTAGCTACTAACGTGTTTACTACATTGCGTAACAATGAGTCATGGGTATCACTGATATTGACACGGTTAGGTCGGTCTACAGCTTCTAAGTTGTCATACACTTGAGCTACGCTATCAGCTTTTAGCTCATGGGTTTCTTGAGCATTAAATGTGTCTTTACGACTATAAGGCGTACTACCTAGTGTGTCACCATTGTTTTCATCTTTGTCGATGTTCTCCACAATGTTATCCACAACCTTTTTAAGACCTTTTTGGGCTGTTTCTTCATTAGTGAAATCAATGGCTAATTCGTCTTCAATGCCTAGTTCATAGGTTTGTCTGCCTGGAGCAAACTCCATATGATCTACAGAGCTTAAACGTAATTTGTAAGTGCTACGTTCCTGTTCGCTTAAGTCTACTTCTTGTTGTGCAGCTTCAAGCAAAGCTTCAATATCAGCAAGAGTAGCTTCTGTTAAATCAAGTTCCTTAGTTGCTTTAAGTTCTTTAATTAAACGACTGTAAGCTTTATTTTTTTGCTGATCTTTTAATGTTGAAATAAATTCATTCAATAACCCAGAGTCATCTTTAGTACGCAAACTATCAAGGCTAGTACGCATAAGCGTTACAGCGTTATCCAGCATGTTATAACGTGATGCGTTATCTTCAATGGCTCGTACATACGTGTTAACAGTTTCAGTCAACAAACTAGGGGGAGTGAGTACAGCATCAAATACTGACATGACTGTATGATTTTTAATCACACCTTCCATACCAGCAGCATCCAGTGACTGAATACCGTTAACAAATGCAGCAACACCTGGAGCATCAAAATCTAGTTGCTTAACATAAGCACTAATTGATTGTTTACCACCGGATAAAATAACTGATGCATTGTTAATATCGCTAAACATTGGACTGCTTTTACGTCCAACTTTAGCTGCAAAGTAACCTTCAGTTTTTACACTTGCATCAATGTACTCAAGGATAGGAGCATTTTGTTCTAGGAAAGCCTGAAATTCATCTCTAAATTGGGCTTCAGTAATTTTAGAGCTAATGCCATTAATGAATTTATCAAACTTAAATTTAAATACCGCATAAGCTATGTTGGTATACAAGTTAACTAACTTAGCTCGTTCACGAGATTGGGTCTGTAACTCTTCTAGAGCTGTTTCTAACGTTGATCCATACAATGTAGTGAACTGGGCACGTAAGTTGTCCTCAAGAGCTTTAGGTAAGCTCTCAGTGCGTAGATCCAATTCAGTAGTTAACTTACCATTAGTGACTGCATTAATTTGATCCAACAGTAATTGATACTGTTCTGGATTGCCTTTAGCTTCTACCAGTTTAAAGCTTAATTCTTTAATGAAGTGCTCAGTCAGTGTTTCAATTAAGCCTTGGTTGCCCGCCATGTAAGATGCTGGCATTACCAATACTTTGGCTATATCACGGTTAAGCTCTATTAAATGTGTAAGCTGGTGTAACTTAGGGTTCTTGTTGTTTTCAAGTATGCCTGTGACATGACGCATCCATACATCAATTAAACGGTTATAGTTATCACGGTTACTTTTATCAGCAGCAAATTCTTCTAAGCTTTGGGGTATATCACTAAAGGTGTAAAAACCACCTGCTCTTAAGATTTGATCAGACTCTGGTGTATTTGACGGGAACATACGTTCAGTCAGAATAATACCTGAAGTCTTAGCATCAGCTTCTACTACGTATTGCGTAGTAACTAACTTGCCTTTGGTTTGGCTATGATCCAACAAGTAGTACAAGGCATCTAATTGTAATTCGTCATTGACTATATTTTGTACAGCTGGGTCAGCTACTTTACCTACTTTTAATGCAGCTAATGCGGCTTTAATGTCTTTATTACGTAGTAAGCCAGTAACACTAGTAAAACTAAATTGTTTATCAAAAGCTTCTTGTAAACCATGCATTACTGCTGGGTCAGACTTGCTTACTTTTTGTACACCCCATTCTGGGCTGTAAATTAAATGACGTACAAGCTTAGTGCTTTGGTAGTTAAAAATACTACCGTTAACACGCATACGGATGTTGTCTTGTAAGGCGTAATCAAAGTAAAAGTCTTTATTATTTGTAGCTTTATAGCTTTCATAGAATTCTACAATTTGAGCAATCTCACGCTCAATTTCACGATTCTTAGCTTCAACATTTTCCTGGAAAGCTAGTGGTGTATTGTTACGAATATCAAAGTTGTAACCCATTAGCTTTTTAACAAAGTCTACAGTAGCTACATCACCTTGGCTTAGCTTATCTAACAAACGTACTTTATCTTTGCGAATGTTCCAAGGCACACTACGTTGCTTGTTAACAAGTGCTACACGATCTTTGCCAACTTCACCGTTTAATCCAATGTGAATAGACTTTAATGGTTTACGTGGCCTAAAGCTTGGCCCTCTAGCTTTACGTACAATGCCAAACATCTGTTGGAAAAAGCTAGGTGAATAGCTTTGTCTAAATAACTCTATAGCAGCTGTAGGTTGTTTGTTAAGTCCTTTACCTTTGTAAGCCAAAGTCACAAACACTGGATCATTTTCATATGCTCCTAGTTTGCCTAAATTAACTTGTTTAGTGTTGATATATCCTTGGCTTTGTAAGGTAGCAATAATGTGCAAACCAATAGATTTTACTAAACGATCATTAGCTAAATGGTCTACTAACTCTGGGTTTAGCTTAGCATCAAACTGCTTAAGAAATGCTTTACCTAAAGTATCTGCTAGCTGTGATCTAGGCATACCTTCAGATAATTGCTCGTAAATAAATTTAGGGATAACTTGGTTATCGCTATAACCCATTAGTTTACGAATAGCATAATCATTGTTGTACAGTGTGTTGCTAGCTTCTGTAGCTAACCATTCAAACGCTACTACGGCCATTGCTGACATAACGTTAGGATCTACTGCACCTTTTTGTAAAGCAAATGTCCCACTCTGTGAGGTAACTGTTTTGTCTTTAAACGTTACCATGTGGAAGAAATGTAGTGCTGGGTTTAAATTAAATTTATCCTGGTTATTAATTTTACGTAAAAATGAAAACTGCTGACCTTTAGCTGTTTTAAAGTCAGTAATCTCAAACACAGGTACAAATGCTTCACCAAATTGTTTAACAAACTTATCTAGTACTCTAAATCCATTTTCAGATTCACGACTAACAAATGGGATAGCTAATGTGTTGTTGCGGTATGACTCAAAGAAATTGCTAATGCGAGCTAAGACACTGCTGGTTCTACCTTCAGTAATCAATGTCACATCAGACTTTGGATCATAGCTACGTTTATTAACAGTAACATCACCGTCAATATTCTCAGCAATAGCTGGATTAACTTCTGCTTTGTTTAAAATTTGTTCAGCTGTAGCTTCAGATCCTTCAGGTGCAGATATACCAAAAGGTAATGCTGTCATTTCTGGGGGTGCTGCTACAAAAGCAGGTGCAGTATTGTTAAACCAATCGTCTAAAGCAGTTGCTGTAGGCTCAAAGCTAGATTCTTCGTTAACAATCGTACTGTCTTCCATAAACATAGGAATCTGTTCCATCAATTCCTGCTGCGTTGGAACACGTTTGCGTGTACGAGGTCTACGCACCGTCTGTTTACTATCTTCCACTTCTGCTTGTGCAGTAGCTATTTCAGCAAATCCAGCGACTGCTGAATCATACAGTGTCTGTGCTTGTGATGAACTGAATCCAAGTGCATTGCCAATAGTATCTATTAACGCTTTGAAAAAGTTATTTAATTTAGAAGTCTTCTCTCCTGTTAGTGTTATTGATTTTAATGCCAGTATTAGTTCTGGATTACTCAATGATTCAGCGATGAATTCTTCTAAGTTGGTTTGCCAGTAATCACTGGCGTTAGTAAACAATTGAGGTTCTTGTGCTGCAATACGTTTAGCACGTTCAAATAATGCTTTTAAACGTTTAACCCGTGAATCTGTCGGGTTGTCTTGAATAAAACGTGAAGTAGCAATGTGAATCTTTTCATGTAAAAAGTACGTGTAGGCATTACGATTACCTTCAGTAATACCTTTCTGTACAAATTCATCTAGACGGATGCTAGGGACAGCACCTAAATCACGGATAAACTCATCTTCATACCGAGCAATACGTTCTTTAAGAGTACCTTCAATAGCTGGTTTATCTGGGTTTTGTTCATAAGCCGCTAAGTATTCTTTTTCAAGAATGCTAGGGATATAAAAACCTTCTTTAGCTAGTTCAGCATGTGTTTGACTATCTACATCTGAAAACACTTGTAGCAGTGCTCTAAAGTCAGAATAGTTAATGCTTTGATCACGTGGATCAGCTAAAGCCAAGTGAGGTTGTGCAAAACCACGCCTTACAGCATCTAGTACACTGTAAATAGCTGTTTGTAAGTCACGCTTAACAGTGTAATCAAATTTCTGATCAATCCAAGCACTCAGTGACTCCATACCTTCAAATAAAGCTTCTTTGCTTATGTTACCTGTAGGAGGTGGAGTGACATCATAAGCAGTATCACGAATAACCTGTTCTACTTCTATTGCAGGTGTTGGGTCTTCGTTTTGCTCAGTATTATCAATATAGTTTTCATATTGTGCAAAGTCGTCAGCATCAATAGAGTTAGTGCCTTCATTTGGCTCAAAGTTTTCATCAATAACTTCAGTAGATACTTCAGGGATTTCTACTGGGGGTACAGGTGTCTCTGTGACTTCCTGTGAAGCTTCAGGAGCAACGTCTTGGGTTGTAGCGATAGATTCATTGATTACATCACGGAATGTTACCAAAGCCTCTGTATCGCTTTGTACAGTGCGTTGCAATTTAGCAAAAGCATTCTCACCACGTTTAGTACGACTGTCATAGATTAATTCAGTCTTTGAACCAAGTGGCTTAAACTTAGTAATACGTCCAGCTTTGTCACGCTCAGTGATTTCTACATTGGCTAATGGAATACGGTTTTCAGGTGTAACTCGACTGCGAACTTCTTCGTTGTAAGTACGTACTTGATCAATAGCACTAGCTTTATTGATTTGTGTTTCGACCCAGTTGTTTAATAAGGTAGCTTGTTTAGTTACATAATCAGTATTTCCACTGGTTAATCCAAGTAGAATACTTAACTCGTAGTCTTTTACACCTAGAGTACTGTCAGTTCCTTTGAATATTTCTTGACGAACTTCTTCAAAAGTTTTGTTAGTGCTATTGGCTCGTTCTTCTAATAGTTTATTGAACTTTTGTTTAGCTGTAATAGCTCGTTTTTCACTACGGCTAAAGTTTTTACTACCGAGAATACGAGTAACAGTGTCATCGTCTATTACACTGGATTCATCTAGCAGTACTTCAAACATGTACCTGCGTTTGATGACAGGTATTGCACCAGTGTTGCCAAAGGTATCGTCAATAATTTCATTAACAGCAATAGCCATATTGTCATCAGTAGGAACAAAACCTACTTTTTGTACAAAGTTATCCTCAAATTGAAGACTTCTGGCTTTCTCTAATGATGCACGTATGTCCTTAGCGTAAGTTTGCTTTTGCTTAGATGTTAAGTTTTCATTGGTTTCAACATCTTCAACAGCTTGCAGTGCAGCTTCTAATTGACGCTCAGCAATGTTTTTAACTCTGTCATTGAGTTGTTGT
>Ga0209961_1000184_pt1 | contig 22237 bp, 19 predicted proteins | sample SalPonA_B_H2O_MG_FD_185719 | JGI IMG/M metagenome (GOLD analysis project Ga0209961, IMG submission 185719) | Water microbial communities from South San Francisco under conditions of wetland restoration - Salt Pond MetaG R2A_B_H2O_MG (SPAdes)... | ecosystem: Environmental > Aquatic > Non-marine... | reverse complement strand
AGACTCCAGAGGGAGCGGCGAGATGAAATTGGAAGGTAACATCTTCCATTCCGCGTGTATCAAAAGGTCCGAAACGCAAGCGTGCTCGTGGGTCCGTGGAATAAGCACTGAAAGAAAAGCCTGTGCTGGCATTAAAACCACTTCCGAGCAGTGGACCGTCATTTCCTCCGGAGGTATCAGATATTTGATAAAATTCTCCATGAGTTCCCGAAATTGAATCTCGATCGAAGGACCATTGAAAGAGTCTTGTAGACAAATCGAAGTTTTCCACAGAATCGATCGCAACAGCTTGATTTTGAGCACTCAACTGACTGTAGACTGAAAAAAGAAAAGCACAAAAAAGGAGGAGGCGCCACCCGTGTGGCACCGGAAAAGGGGTAAGTTTCATAGTAAAGGGGTTTAGGTTATATAAAACTGCTTACTAATAAGTTAGCCTACCGGAAGAAAAGAGAGTACTTTTGCCGCAAATTAATTTTGACGCCAACATGAATTTGCGCAACATCGCCATTATCGCACACGTTGATCACGGGAAGACAACTCTCGTGGACAATATGCTGCACACTGCAAAGCTTTTCCGTGATAATCAGCAAGTAGATGATCTACTGCTTGACAACAATGATCTTGAGCGTGAGCGCGGGATTACCATTCTTTCTAAGAACGTAAGTATTCGTTGGAAAGACACAAAAATTAACATTATTGACACCCCAGGTCACAGTGACTTTGGTGGTGAAGTAGAGCGTGTTTTGAACATGGCCGATGGTGTTATCTTGTTGGTGGATGCCTTCGAAGGTCCAATGCCACAAACGCGTTTTGTACTCCAAAAAGCGCTCTCTTTGGGAAAAACACCTATCGTTGTAATCAATAAAGTTGATAAACCTAACTGTACACCAGATTTGGTTCACGATCAAGTGTTTGAATTGTTCTTCAATCTTGAAGCAACTGAGGAGCAACTGGATTTTGTTACCGTATACGGTTCAGGAAAAGAAAAATGGATGGGTCCAGATTGGTCGACACCAACTGAAGACATCACCTACCTTTTAGACACCATTGTTGAGACTATTCCAGCTCCGAAGGTAGATGAAGGTAACCTCCAGCTACAAATCACCTCTTTGGACTTTAGTTCATTCACAGGTCGTATTGCTATTGGTCGTATACAACGTGGTAGCTTAAAAGAAGGCCAGCAGATCAGCTTGTGCACCCGTGACGGCAGCATCAAGAAAGCTAAAATCAAGGAATTGATGGCTTTTGAAGGTCTAGGCAAATCAAAAATCAAAGAAGCACACGCGGGTGAAATCGTCGCGGTAAGTGGATTGGAAGGATTTGAGATTGGCGATACCATCGCTGATGTTGACAACCCTGAGGCACTACCAACGATGGAAATCGACAAGCCTACCATGAGTATGCTCTTCTCTATCAATAACTCTCCATTCTTTGGTAAAGAAGGGAAGCACGTTACTTCTCAAAAGATTCGCGAGCGTTTGATGCTTGAAACTGAGAAAAATTTGGCACTACGTGTTGAAGATACCAATGCTGCAGACCAATTCATCGTTCACGGTCGTGGTATCCTACACCTCGGTATCCTTATCGAGACTATGCGTCGCGAAGGTTATGAACTTCAATTAGGTATGCCGCAGGTGATCTTCAAAGACATCGACGGTAAGAAACACGAACCCATCGAAGAATTAACTGTAGATGTTCCAGAAGAGAGCGCAGGTAAAGTTATCGAGCTTGTAACCAAGCGCAAGGGTGAACTTTTGGTGATGGAAGCTAAAAACGATCTAACACGCTTAGAGTTTGAGATTCCTTCACGCGGTATCATGGGACTACGTAACAATGTTCTTACTGCCACCGCTGGTGAAGCAATTATGGCACACCGATTAAAAGAATACCAGCCCTACAAAGGAGATATGGAGCGTCGCATTTCAGGTGTCCTTATCGCTAAGGAAGCCGGTAAAGCAAGTACCTACTCTATGGACAAGCTTCAAGATCGCGGCAAGTTCTTCATCGAACCAGGTGAGCAACTCTATGGTGGTCAAATCGTAGGTGAAGCAAACCGTCCTGGCGATCTCGTGGTTAACCCTTGTATTGCAAAGCAGCTGAACAACATGCGTGCTGCAGGTAAGGATGATAACTCCGCACTCTACACACCTATCAAATTCAGTTTAGAAGAGGCAATGGAATACATTGGTGCTGATGAATACGTAGAAGTTACTCCAGAGAGCATTCGTTTAAGAAAAATTCTTTTGAACGAAAGTGATCGCAAGCGTCAAGCTAAATAAGCTGATCGTATACTCACTATAAAAAAGCCCCGCAATGCGGGGCTTTTTTTATGCTCATTTTTTCTGAGAACTACTCATTAGCCTTGGGCTTCTATTAAAATTTCTAGAATTGCAGTGGCCGCTTTCGCGATGGCTGTGCCGGGTCCAAAAATACCCGCTACCCCTTGATCGTACAAGAAGTCATAATCTTGAGCAGGGATCACTCCCCCAACAATCACTAGAATATCCGAACGTCCTAGTTTTTCTAATTCTTCCATAACGGCTGGCACCAGTGTTTTGTGCCCTGCAGCGAGTGAACTCACCCCTAGAATGTGTACATCGTTTTCTACTGCTTGCTTTGCCGCTTCAGCAGGCGTTTGAAACAAAGGCCCCATGTCCACATCAAAACCAAGATCAGCAAAAGATGTAGCAACAACCTTAGCGCCTCTATCGTGGCCGTCTTGCCCCATTTTCGCCACCATGATTCTCGCGCGACGACCCGCTTTTTCTGCAAAAGCATCAGAAGCCTTCAACGCCAATTCGAAATCTTCGTTCTTTTTCATCTCGTTGGAATATACACCACTTATGGTTTGAGTCTTGGCCACATAACGCCCCCATGGACGTTCAAGTGCTGAAGAAATCTCTCCCAAAGTAGCACGCACTTTTGCAGCCTCTACAGCAAAGGCAAGCAAGTTGCCCTCGCCACTCCTTGCACAATCTTCAAGTGCATTTAAAGCTTTATCAACGGCCGCTTGATCACGACCTTGTTTGAGGGAGGCCAACCCTTCAAGCTGTTCCTTACGGACCTGATCACCCTTCACCTCTAAGATGTCGATGTTCGCACGCGAAGAACTTTGGAAGGCATTCACTCCAACAATGATATCGCTACCACTGTCGATTCTAGCCTGCTTCCGTGCTGCAGCTTCCTCAATACGTAACTTTGGAATACCCGCCTCAATTGCTTTGGTCATTCCACCGAGCTCCTCGACCTCAGCCATCAATTCCTCAGCGCGCGAAATCAAATCCGCGGTTAGTCGTTCCACGTAATATGAGCCTCCCCATGGATCTGCAGTAAAGGTGATATCGGTCTCCAATTGCAGGTGCAGCTGCGTATTTCGCGCAATTCTCGCTGAAAAATCAGTCGGCAAAGCAATGGCCTCGTCGAGAGAATTGGTATGTAAACTTTGCGTACCTCCCATCGTAGCTGCCATCGCTTCGATAGCCGTACGCGTGACATTATTAAATGGATCTTGTTCGGTAAGCGACCAACCTGAAGTTTGGCTGTGCGTACGAAGGGCCATCGATTTGGGGTTCTTTGCACCCAAGACCTGTAAATGCTTCGACCACAAATATCTTGCAGCACGCATCTTCGCAATCTCCATGAATGGATTCATACCGATGCCCCAGAAGAAACTCAATCGAGGTGCGAATGCATCTATATCTAAGCCTGCAGCAATGCCTGTTTTGATATATTCTAAGCCATCACAAAGCGTATATGCCATTTCAATATCCGCAGTGGCTCCCGCTTCTTGCATGTGGTACCCTGAAATAGAGATACTATTGAACTTCGGCATGTTTTTGCTCGTGTAGGCAAAAATGTCCGATATGATTTTCATGCTTTGTGTTGGCGGATAGATATAGGTATTGCGTACCATAAACTCCTTCAAAATATCATTTTGAATAGTCCCCGAAAGCGCCGCCATATCCGCACCTTGTTCAAGCGCTGCAACAATGTAGAAAGCCATTATCGGAAGAACGGCACCATTCATGGTCATGGATACGGACATCTTGTCCAATGGAATCCCATCAAACAACACCTTCATATCCTCAACACTATCTATGGCCACTCCTGCCTTTCCTACATCACCCACGACACGTTCATGATCGCTATCATACCCGCGATGGGTGGCTAAATCGAAAGCAACGCTCAAGCCTTTTTGACCCGCCTCAAGATTTCGACGGTAAAAAGCGTTCGATTCGGTAGCTGTAGAGAATCCCGCATATTGACGGATCGTCCAAGGACGACCCACATACATCGAAGCATAAGGTCCACGCACATAAGGCGGTTGGCCCGGCAACGTTCCTAAATGCTTGGATTCACTCAAATCTTCAGCGCTGTATTTTGGTTTGACGACAATCTTCTCTGGCGTCTTCCATGTAGTCTTTTGTGGCATAACTCCCTACTTTGAAGTGGATTGACGGGCGCGCGTACGCTCAAGTTCAGCCGCCCATTGCACTTGAATCAATGGCTCTATTTCCTTATCCTGATGGCGCTTTTGCCACTGAGAACGCTCTATTTTTTCCTGAGGCGTATAGCCTTGTGGTAGAACGTCATTTTCATTTGGAAAGAGATTTACTCCCATCACTTTTGCAGGTGTCGCTTTTTCCACCTCTTTGGCCAATTCTTCTTGAACCCAACCCTTGCGCAATGCCTCAAGAAGTCCGCCTTGTTCGCGGATTTCACCAAGGATCTCCCATGCTGATTTTGCGAATTGATCGGTCAGTGTTTCGAGGTAATACGCTCCCTTTGCGGGATCTTCTACGCGATCGAGATAACTCTCGTAAGCCAACAAAAAGTGCTGGTTGAGAGCCAATCGCTCGCCTTCTTCATCACTCGGTGTAGTGATGCTATTGTACGGGCGGATTTGCACAGCATCTGCACCACCTACGATCGCACCGAAGGCTGCCGAAGTTGCACGAAGTAAGTTCGTATGCACATCATAAGCGCTTTGATGGATAACCGCGGTTTCAGAATACAATTCCAAATGAACCGCCGGGAGCTCATTCTCTTCAAGGAGTCGTGCCCACAGTAAACGTGCCGCTCGATGTTTTGCAATCTCCTCAAAAATGTATGTCCCACTGGTCAGTGCTAGCCAATATTGCTCTAAGCCTATGGTTCCAAAGGTATTCAGGTAAAATTCTAAATGCGCTGCGGCCAGTCCTAGTTGCATTTCCGCAGATGCGCCGCATGCCCCGTAAAGATTAGCATTCACACACATGTAGCGCATTCCTTTGGGCGCAAGTCTACTCAATTCACCCAAATCATACATGAGTTCTTCCTTCCAAACCCCTGTTCTTGCGGCTATTTCGATAGGATCGATATTGATCGTACCTGTGAGCTGGTCAATCGCCAAAATTTCATCGTGAGCATAATGTAGCAATGCCTCCATCACCTCAGCGCCACTCCCCTCTACCACGAGGTGAAGATGTATATATTGGAGTTGGATGTCCTTTAGAATTCGAGGTAGAAATTGATGATCATGAAGGTAGAAAAGCAAACCCGAAGCTCCGTGTTCGAGTCGTTTCAAGGCCCAATCATTCGCTGCAAATTCTTTTTCTACTACATGCTCCTGGACCATCGTCCACCAAGGCTGTTTTCTAAATCCAGCATCAGTAGTTGGCCCTTCAGTGTAGAGTGGTTCTACTTCGCGGCCGTGTGGATAGGTTCGTTTTGCGGTTTCACTCATCTGAGGAGTCTTCAAATTCTATGATAGTTATCGTCTCGTCTTCCTTGAGCATACCAAAATTTTCTCGAGCATACCGCTCAAAGGCGGCGGGATCCGTCTCTAATTGTTCTAAAAGCGCCCGATCGTGCTCCAAAGCTTTTTCGTAGTAGTCAATATCTCGTTCGAGATTTTCGATCTGCGTGTCCAATTCAGATTGGATGAAATAATTGTTCGTATCTAAAAACACCATCCAAATGACAAACAGGAGACCTGAAGCCACGAATTTATTGGTGAGAAAAGACACCACTGGATGTTGTAGAAACTTCTTCATGCTTTAAAAATACGACAGCGTCTTTGGATTATTCCCCTTACTCGGATTTATCTGCTAAGGTGTTATCCATAGCTCTTCCAACATCTTGTAAGCGTACCAACTCCGCATAGGTTCCTTCCCTAGAAATCAATTCATCGTGAGTTCCACGTTCGACAACTGTGCCCTCATTCATTACCAATATCTGATGTGCACTTCGAATGGTAGACAAGCGGTGCGCAATAACCACCGAAGTACGGCCTTTCATCAATCGATCAAGTGCTTCCTGAACCAAATGTTCACTCTCGCTGTCCAAAGCACTTGTAGCCTCATCTAAGATGAGCAGTTGTGGATCTTTCAAAAGCGCACGTGCAATGGCAATACGCTGACGCTGACCGCCACTGAGCTGTACGCCACGCTCTCCGACTTTGGTGTCCAGCTTCTCAGGGAAGCCTTCAATAAATTCCCAGGCGTTGGCTTGCTGAGCCGCCTCAATGATCTGCTCCTCGCTGGCCGAGGTGTTTCCGTAGGCAATATTCTCACGAATAGACCCTCCGAACAGCAGTACATCCTGCGGTACCAGAGCCAATTGGTTACGCCATGCGGCCAAATCCAACGTAGATACATCTTTACCATTGGCGGTGAAGGTACCTTTCTCGTTGGTGTAAAAGCGCATGAGCAATGACGCTATTGTACTTTTTCCCGAACCGCTTCGACCCACCAAGGCCATCGTTTGTCCTTTTGGCAACTCAAAGTCTATTCCTCGTAAAACTTGTACATCAGAACGCGTAGGGTAACTGAAACGCACATCATTAAATGCTAATGTACCAATCTCAACCGGGTCCACCTCTTGGTGATCCACAGGCATTTCGAGTGGCTCCTCCATCAATCCGAATATGGTTTCGGTTGCACCGATCGCCTTTTGTAATTGGGCATAAACGCTCGCCAACCCACCGATAGAACCACCGATGAATAGCGCGTACAATATGAACTCATTGAGTTTATCCTCCGCAAGCTGGCCCTCGTGCACCATACCAGCACCGAACCAAATCACAAGGGCAATGGCACCGAAAAGTCCAAAGGTTATGAAGCTGGCAAATGCACCACGGTAATACCCGCCTTTGACCGCAAGAGCGACAACCTTGCTAATGCGTTTTGCATAACGATTGCGCTCCCAAGCTTCATTTGCAAAAGCTTTGACCGTCTGAATACCTGAGAAAGTTTCCTCAACAATGGTGTTCGAAGCGGCAACTTCGTCCTGAACGCTCTTGGAATATTTACGAATAAACTTACCGAATATGATCGTCACCACAATCAACGGAGGAATGGTAGCGATTATGAAGAAGGTTAGTTTGATAGAGGTGAACGCCAAGATCACTATACCCCCAATAACCATGGAAAGGCCTCTTAGAAATTCGGCAAAAGTGGTAGTCAACGTTTCACCGATCTGAGCCGTATCTGAAGCAACGCGCGAGTTCAACTCGCCTACGCGCTTTGCAGAGAAAAACTGCATCGGCAAATGCACCAAATGGCCGTATAAATCTTCGCGAATGGCTGCCAGAGCGCGCTCAGTAACAGTTACGAAGATCACTACACGGAAGAAGCTGGCAACACTTTGTACGGCAAGTAAGCCTAGCATTTTCCACATGTTATCTCCTAAATTTTCAGGATTTGAAGCCATGAGTCCCCCCAAAAGTTTTGGGAACAATAGAGAGGTCACCATGGTTACTACTAGGAAAAGAAATCCTAGGGTCCAGAGCTTTCTGTGAGGACGCAGATAGGCAAAAATTTTACCTAATTGCCTTAAGTCACTTATTTTAAGTGACTTACGCTTGGTTTTGCCTTCTGAATTTGACTGGGTACTTGTTTCACTCATAGCTGCGAAGTTACGCCATATGGCCTACCTTTGCGACTGAAAATTATCAACAATGGCAGGAGCAGAAAATATCAAACCCTACCACGACAGTGACGCGGAAAAAAAGCAACAAGTAGCAGAAATGTTCAACAACATTTCTAAGCGCTATGATTTGCTCAACCACTTATTATCTCTGAACATCGACAAAGGTTGGCGCCGTAAGGTAGTTGCGCTTGTAAAAGCGGATAAACCTAAAGTCGTTTTAGATGTAGCTACAGGAACTGCAGACCTCGCCATTGCACTAGCAAAAGGCACCGGAGCTGATATTACCGGAGCTGATATTAGTGAAGGTATGCTCAGTGTTGGACGTGAAAAGATCGAAAAGAAGGGCTTGACCCCGAAAATTGTCTTGGAGCTCGGAGATAGTGAAAACCTACCATATGCAGACCATACTTTTGATGCCATTACCGTGGCCTTTGGTGTGCGCAACTTCCAAAACCTGCACAATGGTCTGAAAGACATGGCTCGTGTTTTGAAGCCAGGTGGCCAGCTGGTAGTATTGGAGTTCAGTCAACCTCAGCGCTTTCCGTTCAAACAGTTGTATTGGTTCTATTTCAAGGCTGTACTGCCGACTGTAGGAAAATTGATTTCAAAAGATCCTCGTGCCTACACGTACCTCCCTGAAAGCGTTGCGGCATTCCCGTACGGTGCTCAATTCGAGCAGGAATTGGTCAAAGCAGGACTGAAGCCTCAGCTCACAAAGCCAGTAACTTTCGGTATTGCATCGATCTATCAAGCAAGAAAATAGTCGCAGCAACGTTACTGTAGGTATGAAGATACGCCTGATCGCCGCACTCTTATTGGTACTTCCCTTAAATTCCAGTGCCCAATTCGCACGACTACGGAACCAACCCCTCTACGACAAAAACGATTTGCACTTTGGGTTCCATATGGGTCTGAATTGGTACAACTTCAATCTAGACCTCAAGGACCTCAGCACGGTCCCCGATATCTTTGCTGTAGAGAGTGAAGCACTTCCAGGATACAACATCAATATCATCTCGAATCTTCGACTTGGCGAACATTTAGACCTGCGCTTTACCCCCGGTTTTGCAGCCACGACACGTCAACTCCACTTCGACCTGATCAACCCCTTCACCAGTGAACGCCAAACCATCACGAGGCAAATAGAGAGCTCCTACGTGCAGTTTCCCTTCCATCTCAAATTCAAATCTGTCCGCATCGACAACTACCGACTGTACGTGATGAGCGGTATGCGCTACGCGAATGATTTGGCGTCAAAGGCAAAAGTGGTGGACGATAACCTGTTCAAACTGCAGCGACACTCACTAGATTATGAAGTGGGCTTCGGCGCCGATTTTTACTTCGAATATTTCAAGTTCTCTCCACAGCTTCGCGCGTCTTGGGGACTTACTAACCTTTTGGTGCAAGATGGCACATTACCTGTGAACGCCTTTGACGGATTGCGCACTAGAGCTGTCCTGATCAATTTCACCTTCGAATAGTGCAAAAAGGCATTCTATACATGCTCATCTCTGTGGGGTGCTTCGCGGCAGTCAACTTGATGGTCAAATTCCTTCCTCATCTGCCCGCCACAGAGCTTGTGCTCTTCAGGTCCATAATCACCTTTGCGATCAGTTACACCATGCTGCGTCGAAAAAAGGTCAACCCGTGGGGAACGAATAAGAAATGGTTGCTGGTAAGAGGTGTTTCCGGCACTATTGCACTCACGGTGTTCTTTTACACGATCCAAAAGATGCCTTTATCGGCAGCGGTCACTATCCAATACCTCAGTCCTTTCTTCACCGCGTTCATCGCAGGTTTTTTGTTGGGGGAAAAGACCAAAGCCGCACAATGGCTGTTCTTTTTAATATCCTTCATCGGCATTGTCGTAGTGAAAGGCTCTAGTGCAGCGATACCTCCTCTACTACTAGCGATGGGAATTTTTTCCAGCGTATTCTCCGGATTGGCCTACAACGCCATTCGCAAACTCAAAAACGAGGAACCGTTAACGGTAGTTATGTACTTCCCATTAGTCGCTACACCAGCAATGATTATTTTCAGCTTGTTCAACTGGGTAAATCCCTCGGCTTGGGACCTGTTCATGTTACTTGGGATTGGCCTTATGACCCAATTCGCACAGCTGTACATGACCAAATCCTACCAAATTTCTGAGGTGAACACCGTCGCACCATTAAAGTACATCGGCGTGATATTCGCACTCACTTGGGACATCGTATTGTTCGACTTCATTCCAAACGGTCAAATGATCCTTGGAATTCTATTGGTGATTGGCGGAGTCCTTTTAAACCTTCAATTTAAGGCTTCACAGAAAGCGCGTATTCGTAAAGAAGCGTAGCCCCACTCACCGCGACATTCAAACTCTCCATCTTGGAGGCATCACCTGGCAAAGTGATGCGCTCACCAAGCGCTTTGAAGGCTTCACTTGCGCCTGCGCCCTCATTCCCCATCACCAACATCTGGCCATCTCGCCAATCAAATTCACGTGCTGGGGTGCCGTTCATATCTGCCACAACAAGGCTCTTCTTATGGGTCTGGGTCCATTCGATCAAATCGTCCCTATGCATAACGACCGTTTGCACGTATGCCAAAGCGCTCATGGATGCCTGCACCACCTTTGGACTCCAGATATCCGCCGTGCCTACCACGCACACCACGTGTTCCACGCCGTACCACAATGCAGTCCGTAGCAATGTACCTACGTTCCCTGGGTCTTGAACACGATCCAAAACCAGTATCATGGGAGCTTCAACGAAATGGGTCAAAGAGCTCTCAGGGATTTTAAACACGGCTAACACTGGAGAAGGTGTCTCCAAAAAAGTAATACGCTTCATCTCGGCTTCGCTGATCATCTCGTAGCGAACCGTATCAAAGGCATCCGGCAAATCCATAGTGGAATAAATATTCTCAGGCAGAAAGCCTGCTGAAAGAAAATCAGTCACTAACTTCAAACCTTCAGCGACGAAGAGTCCCGATTTTTTTCGGTTCTTTCGCAACCCCAAACTACGAACGAGTTTCTCAGAATTCTTTGTGAGCACAGTGACTGTTTTTTTTGCTAAAATACAAGGTAAATTCACCATTTACGCCTTTGCCCTTTTGCTATTATTCACCCTATCCGGGTGTAGCGGACTTCGACATGTTCCTGAAGTTGCACCAGTATTGGTGAAAAACGAAATTTTAATCAACGGTAAGCCGACGAAATCTGATGACGATTATGACATCATGCGTCAGCGTCCCAATCGAGGAATAGGTAATGTACGTGTATTTCTTTCGATGTATCAATTTGGAGAACGTATTGGAAACAATCGCTTCGGAAATTGGTTAAAAAACATCGGCGAAGCACCCGCCGTTTACGATTCAATCGCACGCATAAAAACTGCGCAGCAACTCGGCTTGCATTATTTCAACTTGGGCTACTATAATTCCCAAATCACCACCTTTGAAACTGTAAAGCGCAAGAAAGTAGTGGCCCATTATCAAATACATACGGGCTATCGATACACCATCAACCGTTACGCGTTGCGCTCCACGAGCCGTTTTATTGACTCTGCCCTAGTCCACTACGAACCTATCCTCAAGGAGGGGGAACCGATGATTGCGGAAAACATCGAAGCGGAACAGCTCGGGGTCATGAATTTCCTGAAGAACAAAGGCTATTATCGTGCAAAACTCGGGTGGATTTATTTCGAGGTCGACACCCTTCAAGGCCCTTATCGAAGCACTCTGACGTGCGTGGTAGACCCTTATATCTACGGCGGTCAGATCAACCGTGCCCAATTACAAAAGATCACCGTCGAACCCACCTACAATTACAGAAACCCTCAACCCACAAATGACAGTACCCGCACTACTCACGGTATGGATGTATTGCAAAGCGGCCGAAAATTCCGCCCGGAATTCATAGACGAGCAGATTTTCATGAATCGGGGCGAATATTATAACAATGCCCTACTAAGGAACACCTACAAAAACCTGACTTCTTTGGGTGTATTCCGAAATGTACAGCTGGATGTAGACGACCTTGACACCGCCGTAATCGCGCACATCAAACTCGAACCGCTACCAAAGCGCGCTGTTCAAGCAGCTATCGAGGGCTTAGGCAATAGTGGGAGTATCGGGATTGGTGGTAGTTTTAGTTGGGACAACCGCAATCTCTTCGGTGGCGGCGAACTTCTACGACTATCACTTGGTGGATCGATCACGGAACAACGCAATTCTAGTAACAGCACTTGGCTCATTGATGCACGCGAATTGAACACCGCTGCCTCACTAAAAATCCCCAAGCTATTGTTGCCCAATAATTGGCTACCGGCAAAAGCAAAACAATGGTCGCCCAAAACCGAGATTACCACAAAAGCTTCTTACCAGTTCAGAGCGAATGAGTTCAACCGTCTTAACCTCACCTCCAGCTTGGATTATCGCTGGCGCATTGGCAAAGCACTACACTTGTTGACCCCCGTACAATTTTCCTTAGTTCAAATCGATTTCAGCACTTCTTCACAAACGACGCCCTTCCTTTTTAATGGGTTTCAAGACCTCCTATTCAGTGCTTCCTCCTACAAATTCAGTGAGAGCTGGTCCAAAGGTGCAATGCGCTACTTTTTTTCTGGGGAGCTCGAAACCGGAGGGCACCTCTTACATGCTTTGGGGATCGACGAATTTTCAGCAACACCTGTAGCGCGGTATGTAAAGGGAAGTTTAGACCTGCGTGCCTATCAGCCCCTCGTTCGCAAACGTGAATTGGCCTATCGAACCTTCATTGGAATTAGCGAGGCTTGGGGTACCGCTCAAGGTTTTGTACCCTTTGAAAAATCATTTTTCATGGGCGGATCAAATGATATGCGCGGCTGGACCGCCTACCATTTTGGCCCGGGTAGTACCTCAGAGCAGCTCTTGCAAACCGATGGATTCTTTGCTGCGGCTCCGATCAAATTTTTACAAAGTGTAGAGTACCGATATACCATTCAAGAAGCACTCAAAGGTGCCGTGTTCCTCGACGCAGGAAACATGTGGCTGCACAACAAATCATACAGCGGCAATTTCAGCGACGAACAACTCAGTGCCATCGCTAGTGGCGTTTTTCGTTGGAACCAATTCTACAAACAATTCGGTCTGAACACCGGCATAGGACTTCGCTACGACGTCGAATTCTTCATCCTTCGCGCCGATCTCGGTTTGAAGACCTTCCATCCCGGAACCGTTGATCGATCGAATTGGACCATCACAGACCCGCGGTGGAGGGATTTGAATTTAAGCTTAGGGATTGGATATCCTTTTTAAGTTCCGTTTTGGACATAAAAAAGTTGTCTTATTTTAGCCACTCACAAACACTTAGAATATTATGATGTCCATTGACAAAATTAGAGAGTTGCTAGGCGACCAGGCAGATGCTTTGTTGAACCACACTTCTACTGCAATCACCAAAGATTCTTTGGCATTGCTTCCTTCTGGCGACTTTGTCACGGAATCTTTCACAGGATCAAACCGCAACATTCAAGTCATGAACTCTTTGCAGCGCTTGTACGGCACTGGCCGTCTTGCAAACACAGGGTACTTGAGCATTCTTCCTATTGACCAAGGAATCGAACACAGTGCTGGTGCATCGTTCGCGCCAAACCCAATGTTCTTCGACCCAGAAAACATTGTAAAAATGGCGATCGACGCTGGTTGTAACGCTGTTGCGTCTACATATGGTGTTCTTGCTACTGTGGCACGCAAATACGCACACAAAATTCCTTTCGTTGTAAAAATTAACCACAACGAATTCTTGTCGTACCCAAACACCTTCCTTCAAAGTCCTTTCGGATCTGTAGACGAGGCGTGGAACTTGGGTGCATGTGCCGTAGGTGCAACCATCTACTTCGGTCACCCACAAAGCCGTGAAATGATCGAGCAAGTGGCTGCTGCATTTGAACGTGCGCACGAACTAGGTATGGCGACCATCTTGTGGTGTTACACTCGTAATGATGCATTTAAAGTGGATGGTGTAGATTACCATACTTCTGCAGATTTATCTTCACAGGCAATTCACCTTGGTGTAACGATCCAAGCGGATATCATCAAGCAGAAATTACCAACCAACAACGGCGGTTACAACGCTACAGGTCACGGTAAAACTCACCCGAAAGTGTACAGTGAATTGACCACTGACAACCCGATCGATCTAACGCGTTACCAAGTATTGAACAGCTACAACGGACGCATTGGAGTGATCAATTCTGGTGGTGCATCTACTGGAAATGACGCGAACGACTTGCAAGAAGCAGTTGCTACAGCTGTAATCAACAAACGTGCTGGTGGGCAAGGTCTCATTCTTGGTCGCAAAGCATTCCAGAAAGAATATAACGACGGGATTGCTTTGTTGCACGCCGTACAAGATGTGTACTTGAACGACGATATTACAATCGCATAAAACTCGATTTAATCTATTCCAAAAGGGCGCTGGGCAATGGTCGAGCGCCCTTTTTTCTTACATTAGCGGCTTATAAATCGGACAAAACAACACTCATGGGTTGGTTTAAAAGAACTACTGCGGGGATTACAACGCAGACGAAAGACAAAAAAGAAACACCGGACGGACTTTGGCACAAATGCCCGAAGTGTAAGGTGATCGTAAGTGTTGAAGATCACGCTGCAGAATTGTGGACGTGTGGAAATTGTGGCCATCATGACCGCATCAACGCTAAAGAATACTTCCAACTACTTTTTGATAACGGTGCTTTCACCGAATTGGATCCAGATATGGTATCTAAAGATCCACTCAAATTCGAGGATACCAAACCATACAAGGATCGTCTAAAAGTGGGCCAGAAAAAATCAGGACTCAAAGATGCTATCACCACCGGATACGGTGACATGAACGGACGCGAAGTGGTAATTGCATGTATGAATTTCAACTTCATTGGAGGATCCATGGGTTCTGTAGTTGGAGAGAAAATCGCTCGTGCAATGGACCAAAGCCTGAAAACGGGGGCGCCATTCATTATGATTTCTAAATCTGGTGGTGCACGTATGATGGAAGCCGCGTTCTCATTAATGCAAATGGCGAAAACCTCAGCGAAAATCGCTCTACTGGACGATAAAAAGATCCCCTATATTTCTTTCCTAACCGACCCCACCACTGGTGGCGTTACCGCTTCTTACGCCATGCTCGGAGACATTAATATAGCCGAGCCGAACGCACTGATCGGTTTCGCAGGTCCACGTGTTGTTAAAGAGACCATCGGTAAAGATCTACCTGAAGGATTCCAGAGATCAGAATTCTTGCTAGAGCACGGATTCCTCGACTTCATTGTAGAGCGTAAAAACCTTAAATCGAAACTAAGTCAGTATCTGGATATGGTAGCAGGTTAACAACTACCCTACCGCTCCTTTTATTCGGAGTTATTGCACGAAATATCAAAAATGCCGCTTCGCCCAACCGAAGCGGCATTTTTTTTGGCCTATACCCACATTCTCAAAAAACCTACCAACCGTGCGTTGCAAAAAAAACACCCGCAACCGAAATGGTTGCGGGTGTTTTTTGGGTCCTTTTTGGACGGTATTCTAAATGTCCCTATTTCTGCTCTGTAGCTTTTGCTTCACGCATTGGATTAGTGCGACCTCCACGTTGCCATCTGCTGGTAGCACCACGTGAATACACTTCAAACTTGTTAAGCTCCGGCAAGGCCGGCCAGTAATTATCTGAACGATCAGTATCCGCCATTTCCAAGAATGGATCTAAAGTAATCTGAACCACCGGCTGACTGAAATTGAACCATTTAGTAAATTCCGTCTCTTTTTTCAACCATACCTCTGCAGGTACACGCACCACCTCCTCGGTTCCATCCTCTAAGGTGAAACGCAATACCAAAGGCATGATCAATCCACCTTGATTCTCAAAGGTAACGCCGTAGAAATGGTATCCTGCATCTAAAAGTGCAGCTTCTTCATCGTTTAAACCTTCGCGGTAGCGCTGGTATGCTAGTCGATCTTTGTCACTGATCACAAACTCATTGTAACTGTTGTAAAAGTCTCTTGATGCAGGTACTTCATCCACTACTGTCCGAATGACGCTATTGCGCGACTTTCCAATGTGCTCATCAGCCTTACGAGATACCTCCTCTTGGAAGGGCTTTTCGATATCTGGGTTTTGTGTTGACATTTGGTACCACTGAACATCTTTGATCGCAACGTCTACATGATCGGTGGTGTAGAACCAACCCCTCCAAAACCAATCCAAATCTACCCCTGATGCATCCTCCATAGTACGGAAGAAATCAGCAGGTGACGGATGTTTAAAGGCCCATCTACGGCTGTACTCTTTAAAGGCGTAGTCGAAAAGTTCACGTCCCATTACCGTTTCACGAAGAATATTCAACGCCGTGGCTGGCTTTCCATACGCATTGTTCCCGAACTGAAGAATGGATTCTGAGTTGGTCATAATAGGTACCATGCGGTCTTTTGGACCACTCATGTAAGGCACAATTTTATGAGCCGGTCCACGACGAGATGGATAATCATGATCCCACTCCTGCTCCGTTAAATACTGAACAAAGGTGTTCAACCCTTCATCCATCCAAGTCCACTGACGTTCGTCTGAATTGATAATCATTGGGAAGAAGTTGTGACCCACCTCATGGATAATCACGCCAATCATACCATATTTAGTCGCTTCACTGTAGGTACCATCAGCCTCAGGGCGTCCACCATTGAAACAAATCATAGGGTATTCCATACCGATCCATTTCGTGTGCACAGAAATCGCTTTGTGGTAGGGGTAGTCAATCGTGAAATTGCTGTATACTTTAAGAGTATGAGCCACTACACGGGTCGAGTACTGTTCCCACAATGGATTTCCCTCTTTAGGGTAATAACTCATAGCCATCGTCGTCTTACCATCAATATTAACCGCCATAGCATCCCAAATGAACTTACGGGAAGATGCAAAGGCAAAATCGCGCACATTCTCCGCTTCAAACGTCCAAGTCTTTGTACGCTGACTTTTATTCTTTTCAGCTTCGATAGCCTCATCCTGTGTAACAATAATCACCGGATCCTTAAAGCTCCTACGTGCCTTTGCTAGACGGGCTCTTTGCTTCGAGGTCAGTACCTTACTCTCGTTGGCCAATTTTCCCGTGGAGGCAACGACATGATCAGCAGGTACAGTGATATTGACCGTATAGTCTCCAAAGGGAAGTGTAAACTCTCCCTGTCCTAAGAATTGTTTGTTTTGCCAACCTTCTACATCATTGTAGACAGCCATTCTAGGGAAGAATTGAGCAATGGTGTAAAGGTAGTTGTCTTCATCTTCGAAATACTCATATCCAGAACGTCCTCCGATGTCCATACGATCGTTCACGTTGAACCACCATTTGATTTTGAAACTGAATTTCTGTCCTTGACGCAGCGGCGTTGGCAGATCAATACGCATCATCGTGTTATTTACGGTGTAGCGCAAATTTGAACCGGAAGTGGTCTGTACATAATCGATTTTGAAACCACCGTCAAAATCGTAGAACTGATTATTCTTGAGCTGATTAAAAGCCGTTGAAGCGGTATTGCCACGCTCAGAGAATATACCGTCCGTTTTTATCTGTTGGGTAGTGCTATTTTTTGCACGCATGTTTTGGTCCAGTTGAACCCACAAATAGCGCAATTCATCGGGACTATTATTGGTGTAAGTAACTACCTCTTCACCGTAAATACGTTGCTTTTCATCGTCAAGCGTGATGTCCATATCGTAATCAGCACGTTGCTGGTAATACTCATGACCGGGAGCGCCAGATGCTGTTCGATACACGTTTGGTGTCGGCAACTCTTGGCCTAGCTGACGAAACTTCGAAGTATTGACATTCTGTGCCACTGTCGTAACAGCTGCTACTAAAGCCAAAAACGATAAGATCTTCTTCATTGATTTAAGTTTATTTATTGAGGTAAGCGTTCTATTATCATTTGAGCACTCAAGGCTAAAACAGCCCCTGCGAGTACCCAACGGTAAGGTCTCGCGGTACCACCAAATTTTTGGAAGCACCAATATACAAAAAGCAAAACGAGGACTACGAGGATTTGTCCTGCCTCAATACCGAGATTGAAAGGGATCCAAGCCCACCAGAATGAATCACTTTGAGCGATAAAGCTGTAGTACGATCCAAAGCCCATTCCATGTATCAGTCCAAATAGACCCGCCAAAATCGTGTTGAGACGACCTATTTTAAAGCCATGAAGCAAATGCACTGCGCCGGTGATAAAAATCGTAACCGCAATCCCAAACTCTACCCAAATTGCAGGAGCCTTCATGAGTTCATTCGCCGTAAACCCTAAAGAAACACTATGACCTATGGTAAAAGCTGTAATCCATTTAAGCGTAGTTTTCCAATCTTTAAAGCTCAAAGGCAGTGTCAAAGCCAACAAAAAAAGCATGTGATCGTATCCTTGCCAATCCGTAATGTGACGGATACCTAGTTCGAAGTAAAACATCACTTATAAATTCAAAATATAATCATTTCCCTCCCTACAGCTGTTGGTATTTCTAGAACCGTCAAGATCATACAGCGTAATGATGTTCTCTTGTGAAGGAAAAATATCAGCCAATGTCCAGACGTGAAAGGTCCATGGTGATTCATGGGAAACCTCTAGATGATCTAACGTAAAATAGAGTCGTACAAATTCCGCAGTAGTTTCACTCCCCACGTAAGAAAGCGTCAATTTTTCTGGTGCCTTCACAATGAAAGTTCGGGCCAATTCCCGCGCATGCAGAGAATCCTTTTCCTCCCCACTTAAACGTATATATCTTTCACCCGACGTCTCTAAAATCGCATTCATCGCGCGTTCCCAATCATCTGGAAAAACTTGCATTACTCCTGTAAGACGAGCATTTTCCGCATCAACACGAAGCTCTGTGGTGCTTACATAAAATTCGTGCCCTACCTTTAGGGGGGAGTGCAGCATTCCACTGATGGTGGACAAACAGATTAAAAAGAAAAATTTCATAGCCGTGAAAATAACAACATTTTTAGGGACCTTGACTCTAGCCGGCCTTTTGTTTTCGCCCCTACCATCCAAGGGGCAAGCCGTAAAAATTCACGAAGGACCATCGTTCAAAACGGGAATTTGCGAGCCGAGTATCGCTGTAAACCCAACCAATACCAGCCATATTGTAGCCGGTAGCATTCTCGATAATTTTTACGAAAGCACGGATGGTGGTTTGAATTGGACCGTACAAAAAATACAAAGCACCCATGGTGTTTGGGGTGACCCATGCTTGATTATGGACTACACTGGCCGGATTTACTATTTCCATTTGAGTGATCCTGAAGGCACGAACTGGCGTAGCGACCGAATTCTAGACCGCATGGTTTGCCAGACCAAACAAGGCCCCGGTGGCCAATTCTCAAATGGCTCCTTTACCGCCATTAATGGTAAAAAGCACGACAAAGAATGGGCAGCCGTTCACCCGAAAACAGGAACTATTGCATTGAGTTGGACACAATTCGATGCTTATGGAACAGAGGATCCTAGTTGCCAATCAAGGATATTGTTCTCGGAGAGTAACGACCAAGGAGAAACCTGGTCTCAACCTGAAGAGATCTCTTCATTTGTGGGTAACTGTGTCGACGACGACCAAACCGCTGAAGGCGCAGTTCCAGCATACGGCACCAAAGGAGAAGTTTACATAGGATGGGCACTGAACCAAACCATTTGGATGAGTATTAAAAAAGGCAACCGATGGGAAACGCACCCTATCGCAAATCAAGAAGCTGGATGGACGCAAAGCTATGAGGGTTTCGACCGGTGCAACGGAATGCCCATTACCGTCGTAGATCAATCCAAAGAAAGCCCCTATTACGGTCGAGTATATGTTTGCTGGGGGGATCAAAACCATGAACTAGGCGGCGAGATATACTTTGCTTTTAGTGATGACCGAGGAAAAAGTTGGTCCGAACCAAAGCGCATGTCAAAAGCTGGAAATAGTGACCAATTCCTTCCTTGGCTTACTGTAGACCAAACAACAGGCTATCTCTTCGCAGTATACTATGATCGTAGGTCAACCACTTCACCTACCGAGACCAATACCTACTTAGCGTATAGTACAGACGGAGGTGAGACTTGGAGTGAGTTCAAAATAAATGAAGAGCCCTTCCACCCTTCCAATCAAATTTTTATGGGCGACTACAACCACATAAGCGCACACAATGGCATCGTTCGTCCGATCTGGACAGAACTACGAGACCATAAAAAATCAGTTTGGACGTATACTTTTGACCTAGAAACTAAAAGCCTTCACTAATGAATTTACTTATCGTTAGCACATCCACCATATACGGAAGACCGTACCTAAGCTATCTCGAATCCCCTTGTAAAGACTTTTTCGCTGGTAAGAAGAACATTCTCTTTATTCCTTTTGCACGCCCCGGCGGGATGAGCCACGAGAGGTACACCTCAAGAGCTAAAGAAGTCTTTGAATCCTGGGGAATGACCATGCGTGGTGCTCATGAATTTAAAACCGCTGAAGAAGGGTGTCAGTGGGCTGATGGCTTTTTCACAGGTGGAGGAAACACATTCGTTCTCGCAGATACCTTGCGCAAAAGCGGGTATTTCGAATGTATCGACCGCGATGTGCGCGCAGGAAAACCCTACATGGGCACCTCAGCTGGGTGCAACTTGACGGGGCTCTCCATCTGTACCACCAATGACATGCCTATTGTATATCCTCCGAGTTTTGAAGCTTTTGGTTGGGTTCCCTTCAACATCAACCCACACTATCTCGATCCTATCGAAGGAATCAAGCACATGGGTGAAACACGCGAAACGCGCATCCAAGAATTCCATGAGTTCAACGATCAACCTGTTATTGGCCTACGTGAAGGCTCCTGGATCCGGGTAAATGGGTCTGACTTTACACTACATGGAGAATATTCGGCTAGATTATTTCTAAAATCAAAAGAACCCCAAGAAATCAACGAGATTTCGTTTCTTTAGATTCTAATAAAAGACAACCACAATGAAACTGAAAGTTCTTTTAGGGTTACTCGCTGTAGGCCCTTTTGCTCTAGCTCAAGGCCAATGGTCCTTCCACGCCTCTGCAGAGGAAACCTTATTGCTTGGAGATCAAAACTCCTCGTTTAACTACGCTAACCTTAACAACCTTGCGGCCAATTCTGGATTGCGCGTTGGTCTCTATCATTCCGTTTCTGAAAACCTTGCCTTCGACGCGACCTTGGGGGTTGTAGGCGCATCAAGACCAAACACATGGGCGACTAAATTCGTACCTGTTGAAGTTGTGGGTCATTACAATGTATTCCCATTACTCAGCCCTACGCCAAAAGAAGGTATCCGATTCAATGTTGACCTTGGCGTAGGTTCGTCGCTGGTACGCGCGCAAAGCAGTACCTATAATACTTCAGGTAGATTCTCTTTTAGTGAGAACTTCAGCATGGGTGCTTCTTTAGACTTAGACGTCCTACCAGGGGCCACACTAACTTTTGGGTACCGTCACACTGCCTTTGTCGACGATTTTATAGATGCCAATGTCTCCGGAAACACCAACGACCAACTGGGCCGATTCTTCACTGCAGTTCGCATCCCTTTTGGAGGACTTTCCAATAAAGACAAAGCGAACTTAGCTAGTGCGGTTTCGAAAGCAGACCAGCTCGCCGCTGAATTAAACGCAGCCAAAGAAACGGCAGAAGCCTTGGAAGATGCTGCTGCTCAAGCAAAAGCTAGAGAACGTGCGATGGCAGAAAACCAAAAGACCTTAAAGGACAGCATTTCTGCTTTGCAAGAACAACTTAAAACGCAAGAAACAGCTGCAAGCAGCAAAGAAATGAGCGACTCTAAGAGTGGACTCAAAGGATATGCTGTGATTGTCGCTAGTTACAATAACCGCTCTGGAGCTCGCACTCACGCTGACGAATTGGGCGAAAATGCCAGAGTAATTGAAGCTAAACAGATCGAAAGATTCAGAGTCGCTTATGGGGTATATCCAAGTTTTGCTAAGGCCAAACAAGTGAGAGAATCCTTACAAGAGGAAGGCACTTCGTGCTGGATTATCAATCTGTAATCGTAAGACCTATAGAGGTCCATACAACATCTAAGAAGACCCGCTTTTTGCGGGTCTTTTTTTGGGTAAAGAATCCCTAAATTTGTCGACTGATTTTAGACTATGAAAAAGACTGCATTAATTGTTCTCGATGGTTGGGGACGCGCCGACAACCCTAAAGTAAGTGCCATTGATAAAGCGCATACTCCATTCGTAGATTCACTCTATAAAAACTACCCACAAACTTGGATCAAAACCTCCGGGCTCGATGTAGGCCTTCCCAAAGGACAAATGGGTAACTAGATCGGA
>Ga0209961_1000182_pt1 | contig 22259 bp, 5 predicted proteins | sample SalPonA_B_H2O_MG_FD_185719 | JGI IMG/M metagenome (GOLD analysis project Ga0209961, IMG submission 185719) | Water microbial communities from South San Francisco under conditions of wetland restoration - Salt Pond MetaG R2A_B_H2O_MG (SPAdes)... | ecosystem: Environmental > Aquatic > Non-marine... | reverse complement strand
GCAGCAGTTACAATAAGTTTACCGCAAGATATAGCGACTACTTCTAGCCCTACCTTTGGTAGTGCAACACTAAATGAAGTACAAGTTGGTATAAATGCTGTTAATAAAATTGATACTAGTGCAGGTAATCTTGTACTTGACTCAGCAGCAGGAACTGTTGAAGTAGACGACGATTTAATTATTACTGGTAACCTAACTGTTAGCGGTACAACTACAACGGTTAACTCTACAGTAACAACATTAATTGATCCTATTATCTCGTTAGGCGGAAACAACTCCGACGGTACAGAAGCAACTACTGATGACAACAAAGATAGAGGTATCAACTTTAAATGGAACAACGGTATTGAATCTAAAGAAGGTTTCTTCGGGTTCGATGACAGCACAGGATACTTTACATTTGTTCCTGACGCAGGTATTGCTAACGAAGTAGTAACAGGCAATGCAGGCGATATTGCAGCAGCAAACTTCCGTGGTAATTTGATTTCGTCAACGGCTACTGTAGCAGACGGATTTACAGCATTAGGCGATGTACAAATTACACCTGCAACTACTAAAACTCTTGAAATTACTCCTGTTGACACAGGAACAATGGACAATGTTAGCATTGGATCTACAACTAGAGCATCGGGTGCATTTACTACACTAACTGCAAATGCTGCAACAACATTTACGTCAGGTACTTCAAGTACTAGCAGCATTACTGGTGCAGTAGTAGTAACAGGCGGTGTTGGCATAAGTGAAAACTTAAATGTAGAAAATAATGTAGATATAACTGGAACATTAACTGTTGACGGTGAAGTAACATTTAACACTACACTAGCTGTTCCGCAAGGTGGTACAGGAATTACAACTGCTACTGCTAAAGGAATATTATACGGTAACGGAACAAATGCGTTTGGAGTAACTGATGCAGCAGGAACATCAAATGCAACAACGTCGAATGAAATAATGACAGTAGATGGCACAGGAACCCCAGTTTGGACCGATGTTATCGACGGTGGAACATTCTAAAATAAATATACTAAACTTATTAGGAAGCAATAGATGTCAACAAGAATTGTACATAAACGAAGCGCAGAAGCTAACAAAAAGCCACAAGCAGCAGACTTAGCAGCAGGCGAATTAGCAATTAATACTAACGATGGTAAAATATTCCTTAAAAAGGATGATGATACTGTTGTTGATACAACACGTCAGATATTTGATCAGGATACAAGTGTAGTAACATCAGATACAGGTGCAGGATCTATTACTGCAAATGTAGACGGAGTACAGAAACTACAGATTGATGTAGACGGAGTTACTGTAGACGGTCCGATTACAGTTAATTCTAAAGAAACACTATTTTTTAATGATGCTGATAACGACAAGTATGTTGCGTTCCAAGCACCAGATAGTGTTGATCATAGTTATGTTGTTAAACTACCACCAAATCAACCACCTCAGCCTGGAGTATTAACACTTGACGGACGTGGAAATTCTGAATGGGGCCGTACTGACATCTTCGGCGGAAACAGAATTTACGTATCAGATGAATACGGTGATGATTTAAATGACGGTAGAACGCTTCCTGTAAAAACAATCAAACGTGCTGCACAACTTGCAGCAAGTTTAGGACATAAGCCAGATGTTGACCCTGGCGTAGCAGCATACGATGCTAAACGTTTGCTAGAAGACAACAGAACATATATTCAAAAGGAAACTATCGGTTTTATTGAAAAGAACTTTGTTGACTTTGATAGCAACTACGATAGTGCAAAATGTGAACGCGACATTGGCTACATTATAGATGCAGCAAGTTACGACTTAGCACTAGGCACTAACTACAATGCTGTTTATAATGGTATTGCATATACCCGTGCAAACAGCAGCTACTTACAAGCATACCAAAATATCCAAACTGTTGATGCAATTACATTTGCTAAAGGTGAAGCAAACACTGCTCTAGCAGGCAGTGCTCCTGCGCAAGCAGCAAGTGACGCTGCATTTGACGAAGTATTAGACATACTGCAAAACGGCACAACTAGCGAAGCTGAACCAGGCGACGGTGTTGCAGATGCTTTAGTATTTCCTGCTGCATCATATACAACAGCTGACGAAGTAAATGCTAAAGATCAACTACAAGCAAACAGAACTTTCTTACAAACTGAAATCATTGCTTACATTGCAGACAATTATCCTGCACTTGAATACGACAGTGTAAAATGTGCTCGTGATGTAGGTTACATTGTAGATGCATTATCCTACGACATTATGTATGGCGGCAACAGTGCTACGGTTAGAGCAGCAGAAAGTTACTTTGTAGGTGCAGCAAGTCAGCTAGGTGCAGGACAAGCAACTGCAACTTCCGCAGCATACGCATACCTAGCAACTGTTGCAGGATACGTAATTACAGAAAACACAAGCTGGACACCACTAAACCAAACTGTCAGCCAAGACATTTCGGGTACTGCTGCAACTGCAACTGAAGCAACTACAGCAGACAGTCTTGTACAAATTATTGAAGATGTAATTACAGCAGGTGACTTAACTGGACTACCAGCAGTTGTAAATCCAGATACTTCAGGCGAAGCATTAGCAAGTAGCTTTACTGCACTACAGAGTGCTAAGTCAACTATTCAAACAGATACAATAACTTACATTACTAACACTTACAACGGCTTCACTTACAATAGTGCAACTTGTGAACGTGATGTAGGTTTGATTATTGATGCTGTTGTTTACAACTTGATTCTAGGTGGTAACAGCAAAGCAGTAGCAGCTGGTGAGAGCTACCTAAGCGTATCTGAAGTAGTCAACAACCAAAAAGCAGAAACACTTTATGCAATTCAGTTTGCAAGAGATTTGTCTCTTGCAATTATTAAAAACGAAACACTTCCTGCTTCTTACCAGAACTTGCTCAATCCAATCACATGGCCGCAAGCAAGTGGTATACTAGCAACTGCTCGTGTAACTGAACTGTTTAATACAGTATACGATATTCTTGATACAGGTACAAGCCCAGCAGTTGTAGAAGCATCTTTCTACACAATACCTATTACAATTGTTGTATCAGGTGGTGACTTCTACGTAGATAACCCGATTATTATTCCAGACAAAGTATCTATTGTAGGCGACGGTATTCGTGCTGTTGTTATACGTCCACTGAACGCTAACAAAGATATGTTCCGTGTACGTGACGGTGCGTACATGTTTGGCATTACATTCAGAGACGGCCTTGACGCTAGTGATGTACCAAGCTACACATTTAACTGGGCAATATCGTTTGATGACCCAACAGATACAAGTGTAGATCGTATTGGTTACTTTGGGTTGAGCAATGAAAAACCGACTATTACACTTTCTCCGTATGTACAAAACTGTTCAATTATCTCGTTCTTAGGTGCTAACGGTGTATGGGTAGACGGTGCTAAAGTTGTAACACCTAACGTTCCTGTAAACAATATCGAAGTAGAAACACCTGTAGATTTATCAGACGGCATACCAGAGCAAGGTAAGTCAATGGTAGCAAACGCATTTACAATGATCAGCTTTGGTGGTACAGGCTGGCTTGTAAGTAACGATGGTTATGCACAGATTGTATCATGTTTCCAAATTTTCTGTTTAACAGGTTCTTGGTGTCAGTCAGGTGGCTATCTATCTATTACTAACTCTGCAACTAACTTTGGTGTGTTTGCACTACGTTCAAGCGGCTACAGTTCAGGAAGCTTTGAGTTTGACCGAGGTATTGTTGCTGCTACTGGTACAGAAAACGGTGTGCAAACATTTACAACTGTAGGTACTAGACGAGAGCCTATATCACAATATGTTATTCAACTGCACGATGCATCTACAGATGCTAATCTCACGCAAACTTTTAAACAAGCATCTACTGAAGTGTCGTTCGACGCTGCTACAGACTTCGATGTAAACACAGAAATATTTACAATCGTCGGTCACGGTTTTGCAAATGGCGATAGAATAACATATGATGCAAATGGTAACGAACCAATACTAGGTCTTGTTGATCAAGGTACGTATTATGTTCAAGTATCATCTACTAGTGCATTCCTACTGTTTAACGATGACGGCTTAGCATTTCCAGTAAATCTTACTACGCCTGGCACAGGTACTCATAAATTCTTAGCAAATGTAGAAGAGTTCTTTGCAGAAAATATTGTCGAGACACATGACGACTACCAAATACTTGTAATGGACTCAGACCTTTACACGTTTAATCCGGGCGATTCGATTATTGGTGATACACAAGGATTTGTAAGTACAGCATATGTATCGAGCTGGAATCCTACAACAAAAGAACTTATTGTATCTAACGAATTCTCGATTATAGATGAGCAACCTCAAAAGATTTTGTTTACATCTAACTCAGTAATTCAACTTGTAGACGGTAGTCCAGTATCTTATGATGTAACTAGTGCTAATACTATTGCTCCTGGTACATATTTTACTACAACATTTAGATTCTTGTCAACTATTACTGACAACTTGATGCAAGGTGCTAATAATGCATTAGGTAAACGAATTAAACTACACCGTCCGAGTATTGTTAACTCGTCTGCTCACACATGGGAATTTGCAGGTGCAGGTATTGACTACAACGCACTACCGCAAAACGGCGGCTTAGGTAAAGGCGGAATTTACCAACAGTACTCAGAACTTCCGGGTCGTGTTTATTCATCAGGTACTAACGAACTAGGCGACTTCCTAGTTGGTGACTTTATTACTGCTGAAAACAAAACAGGTAACATTCTATTTAGAACACAAGTATCTGTAGGCGAACTTACAGTACTGAAACTGAGCCTTTCAGATATTGAGATTACTGAATTCTCAACTGACACAGGTCTAGGTGACAACGAACCAGGCGGCGCAAGTAATTCACGTATATCAACTCAACGTGCAATCAGAACATTTATTGCAAACAGACTTGGTAACGTACTTGATAAACAGTCAAGTTCAAACGCTGTACCAGGTGCGCTAGTTCAGCTAAACTCGCAAGGTCAGATCAACCAAGACTTGCTACCACCTGCACGTGGTGTAACAACATATAACGTTGAAGGTTACGGTGAAAGATTAAATCTTGCTACTCAAATCCCTCCAATTGATGTTGTATCAGGTGACAACGCTTCTGAAAGCTACCAACAGATTTCTTTGGAACTAACTGGCAATGTTAGCGTAGTTGCAGGGGAAACAATTACTCAAGCAAACAGCGGCGCAACTGGTCTTGTTAAAGAAGATATAACTAACGAAAACGTTATACGATTAATTGAGCCATTTAGTGGAACATTCAACACTGTTGATCAGCTAACTGGTTCTACGAGTGGATCTCTTGGTGCAAATAGTGTTCCTGTTGATGTAGGTACTGAAAACACTATTGTTGACAACTACTACTTAAAAACGGATACTACTAGTCAGTTCCTTGTACTAGAATACGGTACAACGTATGACTTTACAGGAGTAACTTCAGTAACTGGTGCAAACTCAGGAGCACAAGGTACTATTACTAGTGGTCCTATATACGGTGTTGCTTACAGCTTAGACGCTACTACACTAGATGGAGGTAGTGGCTTTACACCAGCAGGTGCAGAACAAACTTACCTAGATGTTGCACTTACAGGCGGTACAGGTACAGGTGCAAGAGCAAACATTACAGTATCGAGCGGTGCTGTAACAAACGTTGCATTAAGCGCAGGCGGCACTGGCTACTTAGTAGGCGATGTATTAAGTGCAGACTTTAACGATATCGGCGGAACAGAAATAGATCCGTTTAGTATTGAAGTGCTACGTGCCGATACACGTTTGTTTATTAACTTAACAGGAAACTTTATTAAGTTTGCTGCAACAGCAACTTCTCCTGAATACATAGAAGATGCAAACTCTACAAGTGTTAATATTTCTGACCAAGCATCAAGTACAACGTTTGCATTTGACGGACAAGACCAAACACTTGGCGGTGATGTTGATTACACAAACAGTACATTTAATATTCCGGCACACGGTTTAACAGATGGCGAAGCGATACAGTACGATAACAACGGCAACTTAAATATCGGTAACTTGGTTAACCAAAAAACATATTATGCAAAAGTACTTGACACTGATAACATAGAAATTTATACTAACTATGCGTTTACTAGTGGTTCAAAAGTGCTTCTAGGTGGATCGCAAACAGGTACGCATAACTTTATCAGATATACAGTAAACGTAGATAACGGTACTTTCTATGTTCCTGCTCACGGATTTACAACAGGCGAAGTTATTCGTTACTCGTCAACTACTCCGCCAGATGGTATTGAAAACAACGGTTACTACTACATCGGTAGTGTTACTACTAACGGATTTACACTACACACTAACAGATCAGACGCAATTGCATCTGTTAGCGGTACTACTGTAGGTGCAATTAGCTTTGGTACTACAGGAACAGGAAGTGCAGAACTAGCAATACAAAACGTAAGTATTGTCGCTACAACAAATACTTCGTCTACACTAGAAGATAACTGGGGAAGAATTGCACAAGCAACATTTGACGCAAGTAACATTGTATCTGGCGTAATGAGCCCAAGCAGACTTGCTGCAACTGGTAGTGCAAGTGAGAAAACATTCTTACGTGGCGATTCAAGTTGGCAATATGCTGTACAAAATGTACGTCCAGCATCCGGATCACCGATTACAGTATCAGGTGACTTCTTCACTGAAAGTACAACAGACTACTATTACAATAGTCTAACACTAGATATTGATGCTGTTGAAGGTGATAAAGGTACTCCTGCATACACTAACGCAGGTATTGCATCATTTAACAAAACATACTTTGGTGTTTCAGAAAATGGTTCAGGGCAAGTAACTATCCTACAAGGTGTTATCGATGCAGGTACACTTGACGGCTACGACAGTACATACTTTACTGATCCAAACAACTTAGTAGGTGCTGTTCCAGTTGCTAAAGGCGGTACTGGTCTAACAACTTATACACAAGGTGACTTAATTATAAGTGGTAGCAACAACAGTTTAACACAGTTAAATATTGGTGCTTCTAACAGTGTACTAACAAGTAACGGAACTGTTCCTTCATGGAGCACTAGCTTAACGCTAGGCGGCACACTTACTGTTTCTGGTGCAACTAGTGTAAATGATAATACTGCAAGCACAAGCACTACAACAGGCGCTCTAAAGGTCGCAGGCGGTGTTGGCGTACAAGGCGCAATATATGCAGGTAGTATTCAAAATACTCCAATTGGTAGCACAACTGCAAGCACAGGTGCATTTACTACACTAACTGCAAGCGGCGCAGTTACAATGAACGGTACAAGTGCTGCTATACAAATTAGCCCAACAGGCAGCGGCACAGTTACTATTGCGCCAGCAGGAAGCTTAACACTAGGTTCAACAGGTGTTACAACTACAGTAGCAGGTAATGTTACTATAGGCAATGGCGCAAACACTACGACTATCGATCCTGCAGACCTAGCAATTAGTTCTACTAATACAGGTACAATAGACAACGTAAACATTGGTGCTACTACACGTGGTACTGGTGCATTTACTACACTAACTGCAAACGATCAAGTAACAATTACTGATACAACTGAAAGTATAGACTTTGAAACAGGAGCTCTTGTTACCAGCGGCGGCGTTGGTGTAGGCGGAGCATTAAATACATATGGTGCAGTACGTTTTGCAAATAATGTAACAGGAGATATACTAGAAGCAGGAGGCCTTACACGACTAATAGTAAGTAACAGCGGCAGCGCAGTAACATTACGTTCTTCAAGTAACACTCCTATACATATACGTTCAAATAATTCTACTACAACTGGTGGCATAACAGTTAATACTGACGGCACTACAACATTTAACGGTGATGTATCTGGTGCTTCTGTTTCTTTCACAGGTAATGTACAGCACAATGGTCTAACAATGACTAGCGGTACAGACATTGACCAGTTAATTACTGCAACTGTTAGCCTAACACTAGATGATCAATGGCAAGACACTGGAATAAATGGCACAGATCTAGCAACTGGTAGCTACTATGTTCAAATCTACGCTAATGATGTTGGCGTAGGTGGCGGCCATACTGACGTTTACTACAGCGGTGTAATGAGTTGGTATGCTGGCACTACTAGTGAAACAACATATGACGAAATTGTACTAAACAGAGCAGGAAGCTCTGTAGGTAATGGAGCACTTTACGTAAGACTATTGCGTACATCAAGTAACCCAGATAACCTAAAACTGCAACTGGCAGGAAATACGATAAATACTGGAGCAGCGAACTATGTGTTCAAGTTTAGACGACTAATCTAAAGCAAACATGTAGTTTGCTCCTCTGAGTTAAAAATGGGACGAGGAACAAATGACATTTAAGGTTAAAGAAGGTATTCGCGTTAACGGACAAGGGTTCGTTAACGACACACTTGATCTGACAGCTAATACAGCAGAAATTGGATCATCTACAGAGTCTACAGATACTACAACAGGTGCTCTAGTTGTTGCTGGCGGTTTAGGTGTTGGCGGAAATATTAACGTAGGCGGAACATTTAGCGTAGGTAGCGGATTTACAGTAAACGGTGTATCCGGTGACTTAACAGTCGAAGGTAATTTAACTGTAAACGGTACAACTACTACGTTAAATTCAACTGAACTGTCAGTTGACGATATTAATATCATACTAGGAGCATCAGCAAGTCCGACAGATGCAAGTGCTAACTTAGGTGGTATTACACTTAAAGGTACCACTGATAAAACATTAACGTGGGCAAGTTCAACAAGCAGTTGGACATCAAGTGAAGACTTTGACTTAGCAAGTTCTAAAGTTTATAGAGTTGCTACTAACGAAGTGCTTTCTGCAGACACATTATTTGCAGGACAATCTACCGTTTCTTTAGCCCCAACAGGTTCCTCGATTACAGTTGGTGTAGACAATTCAGGTACACTATCTTTAAGAAACGCAACAGTAGACGTAAATTACGATTTATCAGTAGGCGGAGCAACATCTCTTACTGGTAATTTAGCAGTTAATACTAATAAGTTTGTTGTTACTGCATCTAGCGGTGACACTAGTATTGCAGGTTTGCTAGATGTCACAGGAACAGTTACAGGTAGTGTTCTTATTTCAGATGTAGCAGATGGCACTGCTCCTTTAAATGTAACTTCGACAACCGTTGTTTCTAATCTTAACGCAGACTTACTAGATGGATTCCAAGCAAACGCTGATAACTCGACTGACACTGTTGTTGTGCGTGATGCAACAGGCGATATTAATTTTTCCAATGCAGTATATCATGGTGCTACTAGCGGTACAACTATTGTACAATCACAAGCAGCAGCAAGCGGTACACTAACACTGCCGAGTGCAACTGATACACTTGTAGGTCGTACAACAACTGATACACTAACAAACAAAACAATTGACTTAACAAATAACACATTATCTGGTTCATTTGCAGAATTTAATGCGGCACTAGAAGCCGGAGCACAAGGTTCTTTTGCGTCAACTGATGGTACAGAAACGTTAACTAATAAAACACTAACAGACCCTACAATTAATGCTGGGTCAGGAGCAATTGTACTACCGAACACAGCATCGCCTGCACAAACTAGCGAAGGTAGTATTGTTTGGGATAGCGACAACGACTTGTTAACTGTAGGAACAGGAACCGGTCGTAAAACTATGGTGGATTTAGATAGTACACAAACACTAACTAATAAAACACTAGCTAATCCAACATTTACTGGCGCAAGCCAAGACTTTACATTAACAGGCGATGTAACTGGTAGCGTAACAGTAAGTAACTATGGCGATGTAAGCATTGCAACTACTATTGCAGCTAACTCAGTAGCACTTGGTACAGATACAACTGGAAACTACATTGCTACAATTACAGGCACAACAGATCAAATTACTGTAACTGGCAGCGGCACAGAAACAGCAGCCGTTACACTAAGTTTACCGCAAGATATTGCAACAACATCTAATCCAACATTTGCTGGAGCAACACTGGATAATATCAGAGTAGGTGTAACAGGTACTAATGAAATTGATACTAGCTCAGGCAACCTAATACTTGACTCTGCAGGCGGCACAGTTGAAATTGATGATAACCTAACAGTAGCAGGTAACTTAACTGTAAATGGCACAACTACAACTGTTAATTCAACTACTATAAGTGTAGATGACAAAAATATTGAGTTAGGAAGTGTAGCAAGTCCAACAGACGTAACAGCCGACGGCGGCGGTATAACACTTAAAGGTGCAACTGATAAAACATTTAATTGGATTAATGCAGCAGCAGCTTGGACATCAAGTGAAGATTTAAACGTTGCTACTGGAAAATCTTATAAAATAAATGGAACTAAAGTACTAAGTTCAACTGAGTTAGGCAGTGGTGTTACAAGTTCAAGCCTAACAAGTGTAGGTACTATTGGAACTGGTACTTGGGAAGGTACTGTTATTAGTCCAACATACGGTGGTACTGGTGTTAACAATGGTACTAAAACTATTACGCTAGGTGGAAACTTTACACACACTGGCGCACATACTCTAGGGCTAACAACAACTGGCAACACTAGTGTAACACTTCCTACAAGCGGAACACTTGCAACAACAGGCAATCTAAGTCAATTTGCTTCAACAACTAGTGCACAACTAGCTGGCATTATATCAGACGAGACAGGCACTGGACCGTTGGTTTTTGCTAATGCTCCAACGTTAAGTTCACCTCGTATTAGCACTGTTTATGGTAGTACTCTTGCAAATGGTACATTAACATTACGTGGTACTACAAACGGAGATAAATCAACTGCAAGTGTTAAAATAGACGAAAATGTAACATCAACTAGTGCTACTACTGGTACATTGGTAGTAACAGGCGGTGTTGGCATAAGTGAAAACTTAAATGTTGCAGGTACAATTAAATTAGATAGTTCTTCTGTAGCCGACGTACTTGACTTAAACAACAATAATATTACTGGTGTAAACAATATTAAATTTGCAGACCCAGGTCCAAACGAAGGTCTAGAATGGACAGGCGGCAATGTTTGGAGAATATACGAATCACCAGATGACTTAACATCAAACGGTGCAGGTAACTTACAAATTGTTCAAGGCGGCACACGTAGAGCAACATTTAAAACTAACGGTATCTTAGAACTACCTGTTGCTAACGGTACTGCACCTTTAGAAGTTGCTTCAAGTACATTAGTTAGTAACTTAAACGCAGACTTACTAGACGGGCAAGAAGGTACTTATTATCTAGACTTTACAAACTTTACTAATATCCCGGATCCGCAAGTAACTGTAACACTAACAGGCGATGTAACTGGTACTGCAAATACAACACTAACAGACTTAGGTAATGGTACTGTAAGTGTTGCAACTACTATTGCAGCTAACTCGGTAGCACTTGGTACAGACACAACTGGTAATTATGTTGCTACTGTTGCTGGTACTACTAACCAAGTTAATGTAACTGGCAGCGGTTCAGAAACAGCAGCAGTTACAATCAGCTTACCACAAGATATACATACAGGAGCTAGTCCAACTTTTGCAGGAGCAACTCTAGATAATATCAGAGTTGGTGTTACTGCGGTAAACGAAATTGACACAAGCACAGGTAATTTAATAATTGACTCTGCGGGCGGTACAACAACAGTTGACGACAACTTAATTGTATCAGGCGACCTAACTGTAAACGGTACAACTACAACAGTTAACTCAACTACAGTTACCATCGACGATCCGGTCTTCACTTTAGGCGGAAATACAGTTCCAACATCAAACGATTCGAAAGATAGAGGTATTGAATTCCGTTGGCACGATGGTACAAATGCAAAATTAGGCTTCTTTGGTTACGATGAATCAACTGGTAAGTTTACATTTATAAGAGATGCATCAAACGCAAGCGAAATCTTTAGTGGAACTAAAGGTACTGTTGACGCTAATATTGAGTGGTCAGACGTACTTAACAAACCAGATCCTACGCTAACTATTAACGGTGACGCAAGTGGTACTGCTACATTTACTGATTTAGGTGATGCAACACTAACACTTACTATTGCAGACGACAGTCACAATCACACTACTGCAAATATTGACAACTTTGATCAATCTGTCCGCAACTTAGTAGGTGGAATGGTTAGTAGTAATAGCGAAAGTGGCATTGCTGTAACTTACGATGCTGCAAATGAGAAATTAGACTTTAACGTAAATGATCCTACTATTGAACTAACTGGCGACATAACAGGCAGTGCAACGATGACTAACTTGGGTAATGTTAGTATATCTACTGCAATTGCTGTTAATAGTGTCGAATTAGGAACAAATACAACAGGTGATTACGTTGCAAGTGTAGCAACTGGCACAGGTTTAACAGGTGGTGCTGCAAGTGCAGAAGGTGCAGATTTAACATTAAGTTTAAATCACTTAGGACTTGAAACACTAACTGACCCGGATGCAGATAGAATCTTCTTCTGGGACGACAGTGCAAATTCTGCAAACTGGTTATCATTAGGAACAGGCCTAAGCTTAGTTGGTACTACATTAACTGCAAGCGACAGAGGTAGTTCTCAGAATATATTTAAAACAATTGCAGTAGTTGATACTGACAGCGGTAATGCATGGAGTTCAGCAGGAACTGTTGTTGCAGAATCAAATAATGATACTGTAACATTTGTAGACGGCGACGGTGTTGACTTATTTGCTAGTCCAACTACTGACGCTATACTGATACAACACAGCGATACATCAAGTGTTGCTAATTTGTCAAGTAATAATAGCGGTTCAACTTTTATACAAGATATTAACTTTACGTTTGATTCGTTTGGTCACGTAACCGCTGCAACTGTAGCAACAGGAACAGAATCAAACGACTTTGGCACTGTAACAGTAACAGATTCAGACAGTGGTTATACTTGGAGTGCTACTGGTAGTGCTGTAGCAGATGCAGTTAGTGACACATTAACTGTTGTAAGTGGCACAGGCATAAATGTTGATGTTTCTGCTGGTAGCGATGCTATTAGAATTACTAACACAGACCTCGGTAGCAGCCAAAACATCTTTAAAAACATTACAGTCGAAGAATCAAACGGTACTGACCGAGGTACACTAATTGCTGACGGTAACGATGATACGTTCTTTATTAGAGAAAACGGCGGAATTACATTAGGCGTTACTCCAGCAAGCGATACTATTACAATTGCACACGCTAACACATCGTCTGTTAGTAATTTATCAAGCGATAATAGTGCAGGAACTGTATTACAAGATATTAGTTTTACTTACGACACCTACGGTCACGTAACTGCGTCAAGTGTTGCTACAGTTAATCTTGATAATAGATATTTACAAGCAGAAAGTGATACTCTTGCAACTGTTACAGGTCGCGGCGCAACTACAGCAAGCGCAATTAGCATTACTAATACAACTGAATCAACTACAAACGACACAGGTGCATTAACTGTTGACGGTGGCGTAGGTATTAACGGTAATCTAAATATTGGCGGTAATACTGACATTGATGGTAATTTAGAAGTAAACGGAGACTTAACAGTTTACGGTACAACTATTACTGTTAATACTGAAACTATTAATCTTGCTGACAATATCATTACACTTAACAGTAACTATACAGGAAGTTCTCCTACTGAAGACGGTGGTATAGAAATTGAGCGCGGTACGCTAACTAATGCACAATTATTCTGGGACGAGAGTGCAGGCCGTTGGATAGTTTCTGGCGCAGCAACAGGTACACTTGCATATACTTCAGAAATTCAAGATGCAACTATTACTATTAATGCAGGCAATGGTCTTACTACAGGTGGTTCCTTTACTACTAACCAAAGCGGCAACAGTACAATTACTATAGATCACGCAGATACATCAAGTGTAAGTAATCTATCAAGTGATAATAGCGGAAGTACTTTCATTCAAGACATAAACTTTACATTTGACGATTACGGACACGTAACTGCGGCAAGTGTAGCAACAGCAAACGCACTAACAAGTCAATCGAGCGATTTTGGTACTGTAACTGTTACAGATACAGATAGTGGTTATACTTGGAGTGCTACTGGTAGTGCTGTAGCAGATGCAGTTAGTGATACATTAACTGTTGTAAGTGGCGCAGCAATGAATGTTGATGTTTCGTCAGCAAGTGATGCTATTAGAATATCACACGGTGATACGTCAAGTGTCTCTAACTTGTCGAGCAACAACAGCGGAAGTACTTTCATTCAAGACATAAACTTTACATTTGATACTTACGGTCACGTAACTGCTGCAACTGTAGCAACAGCAAACGCACTAACAAGTCAGTCGAGTGATTTTGGTAAAGTATCTGTTAGCGATACAGACAGTGGGTATACTTGGAGTGCTACTGGAACTGCTACTGCTGATGCTACCCAAGATACTGTTACATTTGTAAGTGGCACAGGTGTAAATGTTGATATTGATGCAGGCAATGATGCAGTTAGATTTACTAACAGTGACAGAGGTAGTAGTCAAAACATATTTAAAACTATTGCTGTATCTGGACAAACTAACATTGTAGCAGATAGCAATAACGACACGTTAACTTTTGCAGCAGGCAGCGGAATAGCTATTACTACAGCATCGTCTACTGATACAGTTACAATTACACACGCTGATACTAGTACTCAAGGAAGTGTTAACAACTCAGGTGCTACTGTAATACAAGATATTACACTTGACAATTTCGGACACATTACAGATATTAATAGTGTTGATTTAGATAGCAGATTTGTTAACGTATCAGGCGATACAATGACTGGTAGCTTAACAATTAACGGTGCACTAAATGCAACAACTAAGAGCTTCGTAATTGACCACCCTACTAAAGCAAATATGAAGCTAAGATACGTGAGCTTGGAGGGACCAGAAGCAGGTGTTTATGTACGTGGCAGAATTACTGGTTCAACTACAATTGAACTACCTGACTACTGGGTAGGATTAGTTGACGCTGAAACTGTTACAGTTAATCTTACACCAATTGGATCTTTCCAAGCTGTCTATGTTACTGGCACTGATGCTGAAAAAGTTACTATTGCTATTGACAATAAACCAAATTCAGATATTGATTGCTACTACACAATATTTGCAGAACGTAAAGATGTAGATAAATTAGTAGTAGAATACGAGGACAAATAATGGCAGTTACTTATAGACCAAATATCATTTTAGATAACTTATTGCTACACTACGATGCGGGTAACTCTAAGAGTTACCCTGGCTCTGGTAACAATTGGTTTGACATGTCCGGTAACAACTATACTGCTATACGAAACGGAAGTTATGTTTCATATAATTCACTGCATAATGCATGGTTCTTTGACGCATCGGCTACTAGTACAGACGGCTTGTTTATACAAGATTTAGCATATACAAGCGGTCCCGATGATCAAATTATAAATATGACATTAGAATTTTGGTGCAAAGCAAGTAGCGGAACAAGTGGAAATAACCAAGATCAACGAATACTTATAAGTTTTGATAGAAGCGCAGTTTATCGCTTTAGCATAGGCGGAGACAGCGGCGCAGCAATTAATCCGGGTAAACCTGCCTTTCAGTTTACTGATACAGTAGGAATTGTTGATATTAGTGCAAGTTCTTGGCCAGGCGATCTCAGAGACGATGCGTGGCATCAGGTTGGAATGACGTTTACTGCAAACGATGCAAAAACTGTAAAGTTTTTTATCGACGGTGAAATTGTACACGAACATACAGGTTCATATGCAGGTATTAACAGACAAATAGATTCAGAAACTCCTAGATATGGTATTATTGGTAATGGATCTGAAAAATCAAATGACACACCGGGCACAGGAGTAGGTCCAAATACGCCTTTTTATGGTTACATAAGTAACTTTAAAAAATATTTAAAAAGTTTTACTCCTGAAGAAATAAAACAGAACTATAATGCTCTAAAAATGAGGTACAACTAATGGCACAAGATTATAATCCGTCTATAATTAGTAGAAACTTAGTCTGGGCAATAGATGCAGGTAATACAAAAAGTTATCCCGGCAGCGGAACTGCATGGAATGATCTAACACGTCGAGGAACAAACGGAACACTTATCGGCGGACCATCATACAACTTAGGAACACTTGCGTTTAATGGTAGTACACAGTATGCAGATTTTAACTACAACCACAATAATGAATCGGATTGGTATGCAAGTAGTTTTACTTTAGGTGGATTTGCAAAACAAACAGCTACCAAAACAAACGACAGTTGGCTGTTTGATTTAGACTACGTAGGATACAGATTATGGGGTTCAAATAATGTACCGTTCATGGTTAGAGGACCAAGTGCAAGTTGGAGTATATCAACAGCCTATCCTTTTGTTGTAAACCAGTGGCATTACGTAGTTGCTACTATGATCGACAATGGTAGTGCAAACAATGTAAAGGTTTATATCGACGGTGAACTTTTTAGTACGCATACTTTTGGTACAAAAAATATAGGGTACGCAGTAGGAGCAAATTATTATGTTAGATTAGCTGCACATCACCACAACGGTTTAGGCAGGCCTTTTGAGTTAGGATACTTACATAAAAATAATACTATCTTAACAGCAGATGAAGTTAAGCAAAATTACCAAGCCTTAAAAGGTAAGTTTGTTTGATGATAAATACTTTGGAGTTTAAATAAAATGGCAAACAGTGACAAAAATATTGTAATTACACCTAATATAGGTAGTAGTACCGATGATCCTAAAATTGTCTTTAGCGGCGCTGATGGGACCACCGGTGCACAAGATGTCACGTTGTATGTGTACCCTACAGACAATGGTACACTAAGCATAGAAGGCTCAGCTGGGCAACTGTTAAGTGTAAGTAACAACTTAACTGGAACACTATTCAGTGTAAACGATGTTAGCGGAATACCTAGCATTACTGTAGAAGATGACGGTACAGTAAGTCTAGCAGAATTTAACGGAACAGTTTTAATTGGTGGCGCTACAGATAACGGAACAAGCACACTGCAAGTTAGTGGAGTAAATAGCTCATCAACTTCTTCAGGTGCACTTGTAGTTAACGGCGGCATAGGAGCAACTGGCGACATTCATGTTGGAGCAGTTTACAGTAACGGACAGCTTATTCAGCCAGGTACAGGAATAACAGCAAATCTAGCAATAGCTTATTCGATAGCATTTGGTAGTTAAAGGAAATTAATAGATGGCAAAAAAACTAATAAATCATTATCGTATTGATGTAGATAATAACGTTGTAGAAATTGAAGACAATATTTTACCTGAAGCGTTATTGATTATATCTGACGTAGAAAGTAATACAATTTTGTATAACTTTGCTAATCCAGCAGCCGGTTATGTAACAAGATCGTTCGACGAAACAACTGAATATACTTCATTTGAATTAGTTGTTGATATGGCAGCAGCCGGAGTAACAGATTCTACAAGGTTACAAATTTTTATAGAAGAAACCGAACCTAAGATAGATGTTGCTGAATCGCTTTTAGATCCAGTTAATAAGATACGTGTATCAAATCCAGAAAACTTGATCGATACTGACTTTGAATACGGTTTACAATCTACTAAGTGGGAAACACTAGAACTGTCGAACAACGTGCCATCATATTATGTTTCGGATTCTGATTTACCACTTGATAATGTCGCCAGTGTTACAGCAACTACTGGTAGTGATGTTATAACTGTTCGCTGTAAAGAACCCCATGGCTTAGTAGTAGGAACGCCTATTGATGTTAGGGGTTTAACATCAAGAACAGCAGAAGGTAAGTTCCTAATCAGTTCTGCTCAAGATAACACTTTTACATATAAAGGAACGGCTGTTCAAACAGCTAATGGTATTATATCAAACGTTTATACTACCATTACTCCTGGGCAGTTTTATTCAGGATCGCAAATTCCGTTTAGCCAAGATGTAGGTATTAAAACAAACGAACGTAATCCTGCAACAATAACTGTTACTACACCTTATCCGCATGGTTACGTAGTAGGGTCTAACTTTTACTTAGTTAATACAGTAGGTACAAAACAAGTTAGGATAGAACAAACTACTGGAACTGCACCAGATGGGCGCCCGTATGTTGATTTTACAAACTTTTTAACAACACAATTTGAAAACGTTTCCGAGCTTACAGAAACAAAACAAAAACGTTCAACATACTCACGTAAGTTTAATGCAGGCAGTGTTGATGTAAACAGTAATAGCATAGTATGGAATAATCATAATTTAAGAAATAACGATTGTCTTTTGTATGTTCCTAGCTCAGGCGACGACCCGATCGGCGGATTACAGCGTTTCCAAGTATACTATGTAAGAAATGCAACTACGTCAACCTTCCAGTTATCGAGCACTTACAACGGAGGAGCAATTAACTTTACTGACGCAGGTACATACAATTTTGGTAGAGGTAGTTTACACTTATGTTACGAAATTAGACGCCTATATAAACCCAACAATAACTACTTAACGTACTATTATACCAGTGCTTGGCAGTACGGCACTAACAATAACAGTGGCTGGGATTTTTACGACAACCAGTACGGAAATACAGGTAGAGGAAACTTTGGCCAGGGAAATAAGATACCAAGTGGTAAAATAGTATTTACACCAAATAATGCAGGAATATCAACCACTGCGGTTAGATATTGGTACGGAACAAATCAGAACAGTCAAATGGTAATGCCTGAAACATCAGACGTTCCAGGAAACTACAACTTTATTGAAGATTGGCAAAGATACTCTGACGGAAACAACTATCGTGCATTTGCTACAGACAATATGTACGGCTATACCTCAGGCGGCTTTTATAGCTATTACGATAATCAATTTAATTATAGCTCAGGCACAAATCAGTATTTTAACAGAGGACAAGTATTTGTAATACTGCTAGAAGACGACGATGAAGGAGATACCTTCTATTACGAAAATCACGGTCTAGCAGACGGCAGTGAAATTGAATTAGTAGACCCAACACCGCCAGATCCAGGTGAAGGTCCAACATTTAGTAGTAATATATTAGGCGATTTACAAAGCTTGGCCTCTACACTAAGCGGGCTTAGTGCAGGTCCGAACAATTTCGGTTCTGTAACTGCTGCAATTAATAATCAAGTAAACGACTTTAACGTATTTGCAATTGCACAACAAAATGCAATGGCTGAACAATTACCAGGTATTGCTTCGGCTGATGGCGTACATCCAGGAACTCAAGCAGGATTCGTTTATAATACGTCTAACGGTAACTATTTGGGCAGCGGAAATATACTGTCTGATTTTAGCGGAGGAGCCGCAGCAGGTTATTCAGCAGCTGATGGTAAAAAGTGGATGGCAGCCGCTATGTACGCAAACAACGTATTCCAGGGTTTGATGGTTTGGGTGTTTACAGGTGACAGAATTAATCAAAGTAACGGTATAACATCTGGACAATACAACATACAACGAACAGCTGACTTTTTCTATCCAGACGTTGGTAACTACGAATATCACAGAATATATTCTTTTATTATTGCACCAAACGGAACTATACAAGCTTCTGATTTCACTGGAAACCAAGGTTGGAGATTCTCCAACAACCAAGTTCCTAACCAATTTGGTTATCAAGCAACTACTAGATTTGCATCTGACGATGGTTTTTGGGCATTTGCAATGGGCGGACGTAAGGTAGACGGTAATACTCCAGGACCTACTTATGCAACTACACAAGGTTACGGTTTTGGTAACTACAACGGAGGCGACAGCGGCGCCGGATTCTATTGGAATGGTTCAAGCCTTACGTTTAACAACTATGTAGGTTTCATATTCTCCGGCGACGGAACAGGCGGACAAGCATTTAACCCAAGTGGCTTGATTGCAAAATCTACACAAAGCACAAATTTGTTCGATACTTCAGGAAATGTAAACTTATCATACGGAGATTACTTAGTTAAAGTAGTTGATCAAAATAGATTTAGACTTGCATCAACTAACGGTACTGAGTATAGAATAGTACAAGCTACAGGTGATTATCAGTTTATCGGAAATAAAATTAACGAGACTGCAAACACGTTTTATGCTCCAGGACACGGTTATAACGGAAACGAAGAAGTTGAAGTTGCAACAGTTGACGGCGGAGTACTTCCAAGTACGACTTCTGGACCGATTGATCCTAAAGCTAACGTTACTTCGGGTACAACCGACGAAGCTTGGGCAATATTTGATACGTATTTAACTAACTATTCTCAAAATGAAGCTTCTGTTAGAGATATTGTACTATCGCCGTTTGCAAATTCGAGCCAATATGTCTCGGAAGGCGTTGCATCTGGCAATGCTAGTTGGCTGCGATATCTTCAAAATGCTGGCGGTTATATGTATGATCAACAAGTTGGAACAGGTACAAGCACTAACTATCAAGTCTACCAATCTACTGGATTCAATAGTTCCGAAGTAAAAGAAGTTGGCCTAGCACCTTACCAGAATGGCGGTTTTGGTATAATTGGTACTGACTTTGAAACAAGTAAAGCAGTACCTCACTTTTCTTGGCTATTAATGGGTAACGCTAATGAATCACCGCACGAGCTTAGACAATACTTATCTTCTTACGCTAATACAGGACAAACTACCTTCTTAAATTCGAACGTACAGTTAACTTCAAACGGCGACAGTAATTGGAGATGTACAGTAGTTGGGTACTATGTTAACGGTGATTCTACTCGACAAGGACACGTTGTATACCAAGTACGAGTATGGAATAACAGCTGGAATAATTTTAATGCCTTCCATTATGCTTATACTTATGGCAGCGGTAGTACTAATCAGTTTACTTATTGCTACGGTACTTCACCGAGATACTTTACATTATCGGGAATTATGGGTTTAACCACATCCACTAGTTGGAGTACAACAACATTGCAAAACTTTATGCAAGGATGCGCCCAGTATTTTGCTGACAATTTTGCTTATCCTGATTTACAACCTGGAAGTTCGCAGTTAGTTAAAGTTGTGAATTCGGATAGATTTGGCCTAAAAAGTACAGCAGGGTTTAGTGTAGATTTAGCTGATGCAGGTTCTCCGACAATAACGTTTACTGAACGTGGTGTTATCGGTGCACTTGATGGAGCATATACTGTAACAAGTGTTCCTACAGAAAATACAATGCAAATTGCATTACCATTTAGTGCTCCTGCAACAACAATAACGTTTGACTCGAGCACGATTTCATCTGATTTAATACAATTAGGTACACCTCATAACTTCAGCCCAGGATCTCCTGTAACATATCTCAATAACGGTAATGCAGATATAAGTGGACTAGTATCTGAAGCAACGTATTATGTATATGTTGCGGACGATTTTTATATCGGTCTTGCAAACTCTTATTTAGATGCAATTAACGGAGCAGTAAACACTATTAGTGCATCGGCTGGATCAGAGTCGCACTTAATTTCGTTTACAACAACTAACGGAAGACTTAAAGGTGCAGGTACAGTTACTACTACTGAAAACTCTAAGTTAGTCCTTGGCGACGATGATACATTGTTTAAGAGATATTTTAAAGTTGGCGACACTATTGGTATTAAAGATAATAGTAATACGCCAGGATCAATAAGTAATTACATAATACAGGCAATTGCAGATGATCAGACACTAGAAGTGACAGATATTATACCTTTTGCAGCTAGCGGAACTAGTTATTTCCTAGAAACAGCAATGTATGCAAGACCAGACGGATATGCAGTACATAGACCGTTCGACGGCGGTGTAGAAATTGCTGCTGGTACAGCACCGTTTAGTCAAATTAGACGTCAAACACGTAAGTACTTCCGTTACCAGTCAGGTAAAGGCATACAAACATCATTGGCGATTAACTTTAACCCGCCTGTTCAATTCCAAACGTTAACATCGGCAGTTGACTTGAATAAAACAGCCAAGTGTGATAGAGATATTGGTTACTTCTTAGACGGCGTTGGTTACGATGTTGCATTAGGCACTAATTACAATTCGATATTCTTAGGAATTGCAGAATCTAACAGTTTAGATATTAACCAAACTGTACTTAATGCAATCGGTGAAGCAAGAGACAGAACACTTGCATTAAGTAATGTTGCTGGTAGTGCAACTGCTACGTCGAGAGCATCTAACTTCTGGGCAGAAGTACTTAATATTACTGAAAACGGAAGAAGTGTTGCAAGCTCGCATACTTATACAAATCCTACAAATGCAACTTCTAGTCAAATAGCTGCAAAAGATAAAATGATTGCAAACTTAGACTTTAT